>Ga0255780_10000063_pt1 | contig 94947 bp, 85 predicted proteins | sample 071ome_32_FD_179978 | JGI IMG/M metagenome (GOLD analysis project Ga0255780, IMG submission 179978) | Coastal salt marsh microbial communities from the Groves Creek Marsh, Skidaway Island, Georgia - 071405AT metaG (version 2) | ecosystem: Environmental > Aquatic > Marine > Intertidal zone >... | reverse complement strand
TTATCATGGTTACGCTACCATCCTGATTTCGAATCACGGACTCTGTAGCCACATCACCCAGACGTGGATTGGCGATATCCCACCGGTAAATGGTCTCCTCTGCCCCATCCCAGAACGTCTCTGCCAACGGGACCAGCCTGTTATTCACTGAAATCCTGGCATTTCCGGACAGGGGCACACCGGAAGGATTGTTATCTATCAGCGCATCGAGATAGGCGGTGATATGTCCTTCAAGACAGCTGCGATCGCAGCCGATCTGTGCGTTGGCATGAACTGACACGCCCAGTACAAGCAGTACATACAACAGCCCTTTCATTTTCAATATTCCCCCAGAAAAAACTTATAGAACAGCGTAATACCGCAAGACATTTCCTGCTTCCTTGCGGCGACCAACGCCGATAACAACATAGCGCATCAACCAGTCATGCTTGCCTTTCTCAACCTCAAAGGTTGGAAAGGCACGCAGGTAATATTCATCTTCAGGTACTACCGGACCATTGTTGAAAATCCAGTCCTGGATTTTTGCAATCGTATCGGGATAACGTCCCCACAGGTAGCCGTTATTGCGTAACAGGATAAGCGTACCATCATCTTCCTCCAGCATATAACGGGCATCAAAGGCCAGGACATCATCCGGCCTGAACAATGCCCAGTCACCACCTGTGTCTGGTAGCGCCCGACCGTTCAGATGAGGCCCGGACACGGTGCCAGCGTCCAGGTAAACCGCACCGCGACCTGCGCCGGTTGGCATGTTGGCAATGTTATGGACACGCGTAAAATCCAGGTCAATTTCAAAAATGAATTCAAATTTTGGCTCATTGAAAGTGGAAATCCCATCAAAAGGACTACTCCAGGCTTCACCCGGAGCCGGTCCGGCAGCAGGGCCTAATGCCCTGGCTTGTTCCTGGGCCGATACCCCCGCGGGGACCGCTGCCATGGCCATGCCCAGCTTGCTCATATCATTCAAAAAGGTTCTTCTGTCCATTGTATTCTTCCGGGAAAGGTTTTCAGGCAATCAGCCAGCTGAATAATGAGGGAGTTCCCACCGGAACCGTTTCTTCACCAAGGAATTCCTTCGCGAGCTCATGCACTTCATCCCTGCCGGCTTTGACCGGCAGTTGCAGGTAACCAATAGCCAAACTGGCTGACCAGTTGTGGTGTCCGGTCTGTTCCACCGCATGCTGAATTTCAAGCTGGACCAATTTGCGGTGTTCAGCGGCAAGACCATTAAGAATCAGGTAGTCAGGCCAACTGGTCAGGCCCATGACTGGCCCGGCGGAGGCGGCGACCTTGTCACCCAATCCGTCACGCCACTGGCGTACAGGATCATCAGTCAGGGCAATGGCCTCCAGCCCGGCCTTCTCCAGCGTGCCGGCAAAGGCCACGGAGTGGGCATCATCCTGGCGAAATACCACAATACCCTGACGGTCCATGATTCCTCCAAGGTGACCATGCAAACCTTCAGGGCCTGCCCTGACATAGGCCGGCAGTGAACCCAGCGCAACCAGACTTCCCGTACCCTTCATGAATTGCCTGCGACTGTTGCGATGGCGATTGCTGTTGTAAAAAGAATAATCATCATTCATGGTCAATCCTCCACAGCCAGGTAATCGATGATTGACTGCAACTGGTCATCACTGACCTCTCCCCGGCTCATGGGGAACATAACACCGAAGCCACTGCGCACCACGTTTTCGATAAAGGGAGCCTGCAGATCTTCACGGTTCTCGAGCAATGCCTGCTCTTCAGGCATACGACGCCCCAGGATACCTGTCCCCATCCCCATGCTGTCACCATGGCACATACCGCACTTTTCCTGGAACAGTGCTTCGCCACCGGATTTTTCCAGGCTGACCCAGTTATCCTCTGCCTGGACAACACAGGAGCACAACAGCACGGATACTATTGTCATCATCTTTTTCATCGTTATGCCCTCCTGTTTCTGTATGCAGCCGGCCATATGCCACTTTTACCCGGGGCAATAATGCCATTGGGATCCAGTGCATCCTTCACTTTCTCGTTAAGGCGGCGCTGGGCATGATTATTGAAATCGTAACTGTCGGAAATCAGATCCATGTATTCAATATGGGCCCTGTATTCACCATAACGCTGCTCATTGGCATCATCCACCATGGACCTGAAGAAACGGTCCACACGATCCACCATGTCCGGATCATCCTTGTTGAATAATACCTGGTTCACATTGGTGATATGGCGCTCTGCCAAGGCGAAAGAACCGTGATAATCCATGCCAAACTCGTTGTACCTGTCAAAGGTACGATGAAATTGTGCCAGGGCGGCATCACCGGATTGAGGTAGTGCCGGAGAGAAGCCCACATGGGCGCCGCGACCACCATGCCAGCGTGAATTCATCATGGGGAATGTGATTGGAACGCCCGCAAAAGGCTGTATCTCCCGGGGTTGCCCTTCTTTCCACATACTCTGTTTCATCTCATAGGATGTGCGGGCGGCAAATTGCTCCTTGACCTTGTCCGCCGTGGCCAGGGCAATTTCCTCATAGCCATACAGACGCAGGTTAATGCTCCACCATCCCAGACCAAAGGCCTGGCGGATATTGGTAATGACGTCTTCCGGAATAGACCCTTCCCCGTTGTACCAGTCAGTGCGACTGGTCAGAACCGCAGCGGCACGTAACCAGTTCCCTATGGAGGGCGATTGCAGAAGCAATCCTGATCGACGCATGGGTGCCAGGGTATCAATGGCCCACCCCAGGTCATCCATCTTGTCCAGTTCCATATCCAGATTGATAATTACTTCGGGCTTGGGCATCAACCACATGCCAGCCTTGGTCACGACACCAAAGTTTGACTGCATGAACATCTGCTGCCATCCGGGACCGAAACCATAAGGATGCAGGTTCCATGTTTCAGACCCTTCCATTGCACCCATGCCGGTCCGCACGATATCGCCATCAGGCAGAACCACTTCCATACCGCAAACACGGGAAGCATGATCTCCGTATGGGGTGTAACCGACCCCGCGATCGAGAGCATTGCCGACTACTGATCCCCAGGAGTTACCGATGGGTGAAATCCAGTAAGGCACATTATGTTCTTCGACATAATCGAAAAGATCATAAAAACCGACACCGGGTTCAAGTAAAACCACACCGTTTTCAAGGTCCATCTGTATCTTTTTCATCCGGGACATATCCAGAATGATGGAGCCGGACACAACCGGTGCCGCGCTGCCATATCCAAAATTCTTGCCGCGACTGATCGGCCAAAGCGGAATTTTGAATTCATTGGCCAGACGGACAATAGCCTGAACTTCCTCTGCGGAAGATGGGGCGACTGCAGCAGACGCCACATGGGCACTCTGGTCAAAGCCAAAATGATCAAGGTAGGTGTCGCGATCCTGATCAGATGCGAAGACCCATTCGTCACCAACTACAGCGCGGAATTCCTGCAGAGCGCGATCAAAGGCTCCGGCACTGATATCAGGAGGAAGTACTAATTGCATGAAATGAAGCTCCTTATTGAATAAGGTATTTTTTTAATAGTTAAATGCGAAGAAACAACATTGAAGAATCATTTGAAGAATAAACAGCACAGGTCCCAAAGTCCATGAAAGTCATGAAGACGCCTACCAGGAAGCCATGGCGAGCCGGTTCGCTGCACCGACAAGTCCAAGAGTTTCATTTATCACCAGCCTGACAGGGATGGTCCCCAGATAATCACTAAACCGGCCTTTATCCTCGAAACGTTGCCGAAACCCGCTATTGATAAAGAAGTCCCGCATGGCCGGTACAATACCCCCGGTGATATAAACGCCTCCCCGTGTTCCCGCCGTCAACGCCATGTTGCCGGCTACTGATCCGAGCACACGACAGAACATGTGTAATGTCTCCACCGCAACTCCATCTGTATCATGCAGTGCAGCTTCAGAAATCTCTTCGGGGCTTTTCTGGACTGCATTTTTATGACCAAGCAGGCAAAGCGCCTGGTAGATATTCAGAATACCGGACCCTGAAAGCAGACGCTCTACAGACACTCGTCCAAAGCGATCTTTCAGCACGTTTAGCACCGCATACTCATCATCATCCAGCGGTGCAAAATCCACATGGCCCCCTTCCCCGTCAACCACTGAAAAAGATTGCCCGGCCGGGACCACCAGGCTGACACCTAGACCTGTCCCGGGCCCGAGAATAGCGATTGGTTTTCCTGTCTCCGGTTCAAGCCCTCCAACCTGAACCCAGTCATCCTCACCCAATTTACTGATGGCATAACCCTGGGCGGCGAAGTCATTGATCAGCTGCAAGCGTACATTACCCAGCGCACTGCTGGCCGCACGCCGGGAAAAATGCCATGGGCTGTTGGTAAAACTGATTTCATCGTGATCTGTCCGGCATGCAACCGCAAAACAGGCCTCCTCCGGATACTGCTCCCATGCTGAATCTTTGGCCATCGCCTCCATGCATTCTTCCAGGGCATGAATAAAGTTTTCATGGCCTGCCACACTGATGCGGGTGATATCTGTCAGGGCATTGCTGTCACAGGCCTTTCTGGCAAAACGGGCGTTGGTCCCACCAATATCTGCAACAAGATGCCACGGTTTCAAGCCACTCGGTTTACTCATTATCATTTTTAAAGAGAGCGTGAATTACTCACCCTGATCACTTAAAACCATTCTGGCAAAATCAGTATAAAAGTTGGGATTATTCCTGCCTTCAGTCAGTCTGTCCTGGCGACCGGCATCCATATGTTCACTTGGTGTGATGCCACAGCCTTCAACAATCCTGTTCATGAGGTTGAATAACGCACATACAGCAATTGCATGAAATAGAGCGCGTTCTTCCCATCCTGCTGCAAATACGGCATCGGCATCCTGCACCGTCATCTTGCTGGGTTCGAGGGTAAGTTTTTTCACGTAAGCCAGCATCGGTACCATCTTTTTATCCACCGCTGTTTTTTCAGGATCCCCAAGAATTCCTTCCAGTAAATCGGGGTCAATTCCATAACTCTCGGCAATGGCTGAATGAGCACCGAAACAAAAGCGGCAGGCATTTAATCCGGAAACATAGGCCGCAAGCAGTTCCCTTTCACCCACAGTCAGCGGAGACGCTCCCCGCAGGATAATGTCGTGATATTCACATAGTGGCAGCAAACCATCATTGAATTTGCGAAAGACTTCCACCATATCCGGGTTGTCTGTCAGAGATTTAAAAATAGCCATCGATATCCTTTTTTTATTATTGATATCAGTTGGTTACGGAGCTAATGGAATTTTGCACCAATCATGGATATCACGCCGGTAGCCTATCATTTTTCATCATGGATAGTACACTTGCCGAACGTAACGGAAATATTTTATGGAGTCCGCCATGCAGGCAATACGCATTGCCCTAACCAAATCAGTTCTGCTGCTTATCAGCCTGGTTTTCACGGTCGCCACACAGGCAGGCGGAGAAGCCGGAATCATCACAATCAGGGACCAGGGACATTTCTATGTCGGGGGACAGCAAACAGAACCTGCCGCAAATGGATCCGTCCAGGTATTCAACCAGATGTACGTGGGCTATCAACTGCCGGCAGAAAAAAATCATCAATACCCCCTGGTTCTTGTCCATGGAGGGGGTGGGCAGTCCACCGACTGGTTTAGCACACCGGATGGCCGGGATGGCTGGCGGGACTACTTTATTGCTGCTGGCTTTGATGTCTACTGGGTAGACAGACCCGGATATGGACGCTCCCCAACCAATATACGCTATGGCGAACTTGCCGACAGTGCCAATACCAGCATTATCAACTTTCTTGCCAACTCCGAACACTGGCCCGGGAATTCACAAACACCTACTGACCCGAGCATCCTGATGTGGCTCTCCAGTTCACCGCCCGGTCCCTATGCCGGGGATGAAGTTGCAGCCAGCAACATCAGCAAACTTCTGGACAGGATAGGACCCGCAATCCTGGTCACTCATTCTGCCGGGGGCGCAAGCGGCTGGCTGGCCGCCGACCTGAATCCTGACAATGTTGCTGGCATCATTGCCTTCGAACCGGGCGCCAGCAATATGATAAGCGACATCCGCAAAGGTCTTACATTTGCCCCCCCACTGTCCGAGGACTTCAAACCCGTTACGGATGCGTCCGGATGTGAAAAACAACCGGTCTCGTCACCGAGCAAACTGGTTAATTTTCTTGATATCCCTGTCCATCTCGTGGGCTCGGAACTTGGCCTTATTGCCGGACTACCCTGTGCCATGAAGGTATTTGAACAGGCAGGAGTTACCGCGTCGTATACCTATCTTCCCGATCTTGGCTACAGGGGGAACGGTCACTTCATGATGGCGGAAACCAACAACGGCGAACTTGCACAGATTTTTATCAACCTGGCTGACAGCATCGATTAGGCCTCCATCAAGAGTGTCGGTCCAAGAGCCTGGCAGGACAGAATGGACAGAAAACCCCATGTATAGTAAAAAACTTCCAGCTCTTCTGTGCAGCCTGGCTGCAGTCCTGGTGCTCTCTCTCAATGGAGTAGTCGCCAGGCATGCAGGAGATAACCGCGATGACAGCCCGGTAAAAGCCGTCGCTGAGGAAATGGAGAGTGCCGCAAATGCCTTGCTGGCAACCGTCGCTGATAGCCCCGGCGGAATTGAAATCGCTGTGGGTTATGACCGAAAAGCCCTCCTGCACATGCCTTTCAATGAACCGGCCCGTCAAAACTACGTTTACTGGCCCTACCTACGCAAGGGACTACCGCTGGATTTCATGACCGCACAGCAGAAAATGCTGACCCATGATCTGCTCAATAAAGCCCTGAGTGCCAAGGGCTACCTGACTACAATACAAATCATGCAACTTGAGAAAATTCTTTCCGACAACGAAGTTATCGGCTTTCCCAGGGGCCCTGAAAATTATACCTTGTCCATCTTCGGTAACCCGGGAACTGAATCCCGTTGGGGATGGCGATTTGAAGGACACCATCTATCCCTGAACTTTACACTTGATGATGGAAAAATCAGTGTGACACCTGCGTTCTTTGGTGCCTCACCAGCCCGGATACCTACCGGTTCACTGGCCGGATATCGTAGCCAGCATTATATACATGACGCTGGCCTGGCTCTGATTAACAGCATGAGCGACACACAACTGTCCAAAACAGTTGAAGGCGGCCGTCTCCCCTTTGACATCCTGTCAGGGACACTGAATAAACCGCAAGCTACCTGGGATGACTGGAAGACCCTGCCCAGAACCGGTATTTCAATTGATACACTGGAACCAGCCCAGAAAGTTCTGGCACAGCGCGTGCTGGAAGAAATAGTCACAGTATACCGACCGGAAATAGCTGGCTCCTATCTTGGACAGATCAATATCAATGACCTGTATTTCACCTGGATGGGGAGCACAGCAGATGGTGAAGCCCTGTACTGGCGACTGGATGGTGAGGATTTCTTTTATGAATATGATCTCGTCCAGGGTGATGGTAATCATGTCCATGCGGTCTGGCGAAGCAAGGAAGGTGACTTTGGCGCCGACCTGCTGAGTGAACATAAACTAAACAGTCATTAATCCTGAGGCCTGGAATTCTTCGTATTACTGAAAGAAATCCATCTATCAAGGGTTCTTTCTCCTAATGCCGGAATTTAAACCCTGTTGGGAATCTGTTGAGCAAGCGTTTGTCCTTCCTCATTCGTTCATCGAGCTGGCCCATGAGGCCTGATCTTCGGCGCCTTCTTCCCGCCCTGATATTCATTCTGGGGACCACACACCCCTGGCTGTCTATTGCCCAGGAACATATAAATCTGGACCGGCTGGTTTTCGACCCCGTACTGATTGAAGATGCCACGGGGCGTGAAATACGCCGACCTGAAGCGCCGTTGCGTTTTGTGGCAAGTGGCTCTGTCCCAGGCGAAGCAACAGCTGAAATGCAAGCAAGCCCCGAGCCCGGCTTCTCTCCCCTTGAGGTTTACCGCAACATCGAACGCTACCAGCAATCCTTGAGCCGTGCGGAAGAGGAAACCGGTCCATTCTCCACTTCCCTTGTCCAGATCCTTATGGACCTTGGCAGCCAGTACCAGTTGATGAATGATCACGAATCAGCTATTGAAGTTTTCCAGCGGGCTGAATATATCAGCCGGATTAATAATGGGCTTTATCATCCCGATCAATTCGAAAGTATCCGTAAACTTATCGAGAGTTACATGGCAACCGGGGACGTGGCCAGTGCCAATGAGAAACAGCGATATCTGGTATTTCTCAGTGAAGAGCACTACGGCGCACTGGCAGCTGAGTCCACCCCTTCACTGGTCAATCTGGCTGACCATCACATGGATAATTTCTATCAGGTAATAGGCAGTCCGGCAGTACCAACGCTGTCAATTTTCTCCAATGCCGGTCCGCGCAACTTCAACCGACCGCAGTTGACCCCGCGACAAATGGCTTTTGGCAGTCTCTTCATGGCGCAAATCAGCTACCAGCGTGCAATTACTGCCATGATCAATAACAAGCAGTTCTTTGACCCCACCATACTTGACCTGGAAAGCCGATTGCTGGAAACCCTGCTTTTACAGTCCTTTCGTACCTCGATTATAGAAGATCCGGACTATTACCTGAGTGAACGTCGTTCTTTGACGGGATCACTGATCAAGCACAACATCAATCGCCGTAACAGCAATGGATTTATCGTAGGGAAGAGTTCCTTTGAGCGTATCCTGATTTATCTGAAAAACAATCCTGAAGCCAAAGTCTATCAACTGGTCAATGCCATGATGGAATACGGTGACTGGAATTTGCTTTTTGACAGGGGATATACCGCCGCAAAAAAATACCAGGAAGCTTTTGCTCTGATGAAGGAAATGAATGTCTCCCAGGAATCCATTGACCAGATATTCAGACCGGCGTTTCCCGTTCACCTGCCACTTATAACCGCCAAACCCAACAGCCGAAGTAAATTCCGTATACCCGATAACGCCCCACTGGAATATCTCGGGCATATTGATGTGACCTTCACGATCTCCAAATATGGGCGCGCAAAAGGATTTGATATCAAGGCAAGGTCTGAAAACCTGAGCAGGAATATCGAAAGGCGATTATTGCGTTACCTGAGAAATTCCCCCTTCCGGCCTATTCTTGATAGCGAAGGAGAGTTTACCGACAGGCAGGTCAGCATGCGTTATTACGTTGCCCATGCTGACAACTATCTGCAGGGAGGCTTCAGCTACTCAGGCACCTTCAGAGAACTTCCTCATAGGGCAGACCTACATACTGTTCAGCAATGACACGCAGACCTTCTTCAGTGCCTGTATAGTAGTCCAGCTGCGAAGCCATGACCTTGCGTTCGAATTCATCCCCGAGATTATGAAGCATACTGGTCATCCACCAGGAAAACCTTTCCGCATGCCAGATACGGCGCAGGCATAACCCGGAATACTGATCTATGGCATCGGGCCTGTTTTCCCGGTAGACCTTAAGCATGATCCGGTAAAGATAATTCACATCACTGCTCGCCAGGTTCAGGCCCTTGGCGCCCGTTGGCGGCACAATATGGGCAGCATCTCCCACCAGAAACAGTCGGCCATACTGCATCGGTTCCGTCACAAAACTGCGCAAAGGCGCAATGCTTTTCTCCAGTGACGGGCCCGTCACCAGGTTGCCCCTAACCTCATCGGGCAATCGATTTGCCAGTTCTTCCCAGAACCGATCATCAGACCAGTCTTCGACTTTTTCATCCAGGCTCACATCCACGTAATAGCGACTGCGTGTGTGAGAGCGCATACTGCACAGGAAAAATCCCCGATCACTTAAACCGTAGATCAGTTCCTCATCGACGGGAGGGGTGTCCGAAAGCATCCCTAGCCAACCAAAGGGATACACCTTTTCATATTCGGTACGGATACTGTCAGGGATAGTCTTTCGACTGACGCCATGAAAGCCATCGCAGCCAGCCACATAATCGCAATCTATTTTTACCTGCTCTCCGTCTTTTTCATAGAGCACATAGGGGGAATCCGTTTTCACATCATGGATCTGCACATTAGACACTTCGTACACAGAAGGAGCTCCACTGACACTTCTGGCTTCCATGAGATCCGCGGTGATTTCCGTCTGACCATAGACAACTACCTGTTTGCCCTCGGCATAGCGGTGAAAATCCACCCGTCGCATCTGTCCATCAAAGGAGATATGAAATCCGGCATGCGGCAGTCCTTCCCGATCCATTCGATCAGCTACACCAGCCTCGCGAACCATACTGACGAACCCTTCTTCCAGGACACCAGCCCTGATGCGACTGAGCACATAATCCGGGGTCACACGCTCCAGTATCACATTATCTATACCGGCATTATGTAAAAGCTGCCCGAGTAATAATCCGGACGGCCCGGCACCGATAATGACGACTTGTGTTTTCATAAAAAGGACTCCGATAGTTCCTGACACCAGAATAAGCCTGGCATCTATTACAGTTGAGGAGTATAGCAACGGTCTGCAAGGGTGCAAGGCGCTGGATTGATGCAGATCAGGGAAACATTCCCATTAGCCCTGACTTACCTGTATTGGAATAAATGCCAGCTTACTTGAGAAGAGGAAGATAACGCCTGGCAATAGCATCCCAGCCCAGGCTGTCTACAAAAGTGGCAGCAGCTTCCCTCATGGCCGTCGCCTCATCAGGTGTATCAAGCAATCGTTCTATGTGATCGCACATCTGATCCCAGTCATCAACAATAATGGCTTCACGGCCATTGCTTACCGGAATTCCCTCAATTCCTTTAGCTGTACTGATTACCGGAACACCAGCCGCAAAATAATCCAGGATTTTCATGCGAGTGCCCCCACCATCCAGCAGTGGCACCACCGCGAGGTCAGCGGCTGGAATCACTTCTGCCAGGTCATCCACACTACCCGCAAAATATATATCGGGGTGAAGAGGAAAATCCGGCGGCTTGCTTCCAATAGCCAATACGGATACCTGGACGCCACGCTCTGCCAGGCGAGGCAGAATTTCATTGGCCATCACCTCCATGGACTGAAGGTTTGGCGGATAACTGTATGTACCATGATAGACCAGCACCCTGCTCCCGGCAGGGATTCCATAATGGGCATGGATATTGATTGGTGTTGTTTCCCTGAAGGCATGCAGGTCCACACCATGAGGGATAGTATGGATCTTGTCACCATCAATACCATCTTCGATCATCTTGCGGCGATCATTATCTGACACAGCGACAATATTATCGGCCAGGTGGCACATGGCCACCTCCAGGTTTTTCAGGGTGTAGTAATTTTTTTCGGTCAGCTCCGGCACCTGGTTTTTGATCCTGTCGTATTCCACATTATGTTGTACAAGCAGGACCTTGCCGCCGAATAATGACCTGGCAAACCGGCACGGTCTGACATAGGCAGGAAATTCAGCCTGATAGGCGCCTATGGGTTTCCGACTGGTGAGATACAAGGCCCTGACGGTATAACTTATATCTGTTACAGGAAGGTACAGAAAATGGTTGCTGACCGGGTAGCCCTTGATCATTAAACGGGCGAAGGCGAGTATTCTTGGCAGACACAAAAACCGAATAAACCATGGGTAGTGATGCGTAAACATCTCCCCATTGGAAAACCGGTAGTAGGTTGAGCGTGAATCAGTGGCCAGCCAAACATCCCTGTCCTGCCTGGACAGAGACTCTGCAGTACGAATAATCTTGACCGCAGCGCCATGGTCAACAGGAAACAGGTCTGACCTGCTCACCATGAGTATGTCCGGTGTGGACCCAGGCCTTTTAGGACAGAAAAATGTCTTGAACAGAACCCCGAGGAAAACCTTCAAGCTTGATACTTCTTCTGCTGATGGCTTTTCCTGAAACTCCTCAAGCGCTATCTTCTCCGGGAAATCATGACTATGCGAACTGATCCTGGCTATTCTGCCCGGACGTTCAGGGGCTTTCAGGTAATCAAGTAAGGGCTGGCAGCTGATATTGTATGAAAGCTGCTCCTGTTTCAGTCGTTGGACACCCATGCGTTTACTATCCATTTCCTCCGGGTCCGACATAATCCTGTTGAGCAAGGGTTCAAGCTCATCCGGAGAGTCAATCACCCACCCTGCCCCATAGGCTTCAACCTGTTCTGCCAGGGGAATCCAGCTATTGATAATGACCGGTAAACCACACTCAAAATATTCCATGGCCCTGAAGGAATGACTGAACTCCCGTTCGGTGTTTCGGGCACCCAACTCCAGGCCAATATGATTACGGGCTAACGCTTTTTGCATCTCAGCGTAACCCAGTAGTGTAGAACCGCTTTCTGAATCCCGGTTGCCCGGATAATCACCACTGTATTCCACAAAGGAAATCTGCTCATTTTCCGAGGCTATTTTCTGCAGGGTTTTTCTGTAGGCGCCGGCATTACGCCAGGGCCAGTCAACACCCGCATTGACCAGTCTTAATTCAGACAGACTTGATAGTGAGACAGAAAACCTTTCACGCACGGAAATGGATACAACTGAAACCGGAATATGGCTGCGACAATCAAAGCCACTCTGTAAGAGCAGAGGCAAAAGAAGATCTGACTGCTTGTTGTTCCCCACCAGGAAATGGTCTGCACGGTGCAGCAGTTCAATGATCTCTGCGGTTCGTTCGCTGACATTGTCAGGTTCCTGGAACATGAGTTCGAGCATGCGCGGAGCAATAAAATCCAGAATGACCGGCGTGGATGTTTGAGGCAGGTGATGCAGCAAAGACCAGTAACCAACAAGAATAGCGTCGGGACTAGCCGCGTCGAGCATGTCTGCCAATTCATCATCGGTCCGGTAAGTTCCTGCCGAAGAGGGAATATTTTCATTTACAGGACACACCTGGATCACCCTGTGTCCTGCCCTTTCCAGTGCCTCAATTATTCCCCGGGCACGCACCTGGTTACCGGTTGCAGCTACAGCCGGATCCAGTGGCGGATCAAGTGTGAGGTAAAGTATGGTCATGAAATTACCGGGGAAAACAAAGCGGGCATGATGCGGTTAGCTTATAAGAGTGTCAAGGGAACATGTGCTTCCCATGACAAGGTATAATTAGTTCATGTATTCGCTGACCGATATCATTCTTGTGTTTCTATTTGCCCTGGTACTGGTGTACTGGTGGCGCAGTGGTGGACTCCATACCAGGGCGCTGACATTCGCACGAAAGTATTGCCGGGAAAGAGGTATTCAACTGCTGGATGAAACCCTGGTATTCAGCAGGTTTGCCTTCAGCAAGGCGGAGAACAACCGCCGTTATTTCAGCCGTATCTACAGTTTCGATTTTTGTCGCGACGGAATGGACCGACACAAGGGAGAGATTATTCTGCGAGGAAATTCAGTGATGCGGGTGATGCTTGAGGGGGATACGCTGGAGATTACTGAATATTGAGACAGGGATAAAAGGAGGAATCGTTCGGCTGAGATAAACCGTCAAGGGTTTTATTTGGACTTGTTCTTGAATTTGATGATCAGACAAACACAATCCCTCCGGCTACCTCGAATAATTCCTCTTGTATCTTGCATCCCGCATCTACTTAATTTAATCGCTGGATGACGGTACTTCGGAGCTCTTCCGGCCTACGCGCGATACGGGAACCGCCTACCTTTTTTCCTTTTATCGATATTCTGCAAATCCTAACCTAACCTGTTACGGGCATTACTCCTGCTCCTGATTTTCTGCCTCCCATCCGCCTCCCAGAGCCTGAAACAAACCGACCTGGGCATTCAGGCGTAACAGCTTGTTATCCAGGTAACTGTTTCGGGTAGAAAACAGCGTGTTCTGGGCTGTCAGGACGGTCTGGAAGTCAGCCACGCCTTCTTCGTACCTGACCTGGGCGATTCGAAATGCCTCTTCTGCCGCTTCCAGATTCTGGAGCGCCACTACGCCCTGGGCTTCCAGTAACTGGATATTACTCAACAGCACTTCAATTTCATTAAAAGCGCCGATGACAGCCCTTCGATAATCATTCAGGCTGTTCTCCATGGTGATCCTGGCCTGGTCTATGTTTCTGAACCGTTGCCCGTTATCAAGCAGCGTCTGCACCAGATTGGCATTGATATTCAAGATGCTGTCAGGGTCACTGACCAGTTCAGACAGAGACGTGCTGGACGCATTGATACCACCGGTCAGGGAAATCTGGGGAAAGAGATCGGTACGGACAATATCCACCGACGCCCTGGTGCTTCGCAAACCAGCCTCCGCCTGAACAAGATCGGGGCGCCGGAACAGCAGGTCGGAAGGTACACCCGGCTGGACAGCAGGTACGGTAATCGATTGCAGGGATTGCCCATCTATATTGAACCCCTGGACAGAACGACCTGTCAGCAACGCCAGTGTTGCTCGTGTTGAAAGATCGTTCTGAATAAACCCGCGCAGGTTGTTACGCTCGCGCTCCATGGCAATCTGCTGTTGCAGTGCTTCAATCGGCACAGCGACACCGGCATCCACCCTTGCCTGGGCGATCCGATAAATCGCCTCGGCATTTTCCACATTCTGCGTTGCTGCCTCGATCTTGTCCCGGGTGAGTAACAACTGAAAATAGGTGGACGCTGTCGTTCCCAGTGTATTCAAAGCTACATCGGCGACCTGGGCGACTCGTGAGTCATAGTCTGCTCGTGCGCGTTCGAAATTGGCTGGCCTGCTCAGTATGTCATTCCAGGTGAATCCCGCATTCAGCTCAAAGGGCTGGTTTGGATTACTACTGTCCTGTACACCATCAATGCGCGATTCCGTATAAGTTGCCCCTGTTCCCAGGCTGACGATGGGGGTAGGCAGCAGGTTAAAACCGGCTTCCCTCAAGGCGATCTGGGCAGATTCCAGGTTGCGCTGGTTGTTCTCCAGGTCAAGGTTGTTTTCCTGAACCTGGGTAATGATCGCACTGAGCTCCTCATCATTGAAGGAATTCCACCAATCCCGGGCCGGCCAGATAGCCGCCGAAGTCTCTACAGGTCCGATAAATGAATCAGGAACATCGTCTTCTGGTAATGGGGGTAAATCGGTCATGGTGCACCCGGTCAGCAAGACGGTGCAACCGATGATCAGGAAAAAAGGGATTTCAGGCGTACGTAACTTCATGTTCATTCATTGGCCAGGGCAACGACAGGATCAAGCCTGGCTGCCTTGCGTGCCGGGGCAAAACCGAAAACCAGGCCCGTGGCCGTTGCACAACAGAAGGCCAGAACCATGGGCATGGTAGTGAATTTAATGGACACATCAAATGCAATAAGAATGTAGCCCACGGCCACTCCCGTAAGCACGCCAATGATGCCACCCACACCGGACACCACGATGGCCTCGGAAAGAAACTGCGACATGATATCGGTCTGTCGTGCCCCGGTGGCCATTCTTATGCCGATTTCACGGGTCCGCTCAGTGACTGATACCAGCATGATATTCATGACTCCGATACCACCTACCAGCAGCGAAATAGCCGCTACAGAACCCAGCAATATAGTGAAGGTGTCCTGGGACGCAGACACAGTTTCCAGGAGTTCTGCACTGTTGAATATACGAAAATCCTGGCTGCCATGGCGGGCAATCATGAATTCGGTCAGGTTGTTTTCCGTTTGTGAAATGATATCCACATTATCTGCAAAGACGGAAATGCTTCGGGCATAGGTCTCCCCCATCAACCGCAGCGCACCAGTTTTGAAGGGGACAAAAACAGCATCATCCTGATCCCCCCCACGAAAGCCCGAAGAACCACCCTTGGTGGTCAGCACACCGATCACCTGGAAGGGAATATTTTTGATGAGAATATATTCCCCCAACGGATCCATGTCCCCGGGAAAGATTTCATTGGCTACCGTTGAGCCAAGCACCGCCACCGGTGTATACCTGTTACTGTCTTCCCGGGTAAAGAATATTCCCCTTGCCAGTGGCCAGCTGTTAAGCTCAGGCATATCTTCGGTCACGGCTGTCACCGTGGTGGAATAATCCTGTCGCTGAAAACGCACGGTATAGCTACCCTGCAATTCAGGCATGGCACCAAGAACATTCGGCAGGCTTTCAACAATTGCATCTGCATCTTCGAGGGTGAGTGTGGACGGCATACTCCTTCTCTGACCTGGTATTCTGGCCGGCTGAAGAGTCAGCCTGTTTGTACCAATCTGACTGATCCTGTCCACGATGTCCTGTCTTGCTCCCTCACCAATGGCCAGCATGGCCACTACCGAAGCAACACCGATAACGATGCCCAGCAGGGTAAGGATGGTTCGAAATATATTGGCTTTTAGTGAACGCATGGCCATTCGGATGGCCTCACCAATTCCGGCTAATGGCGATGTTAGCTTACGACTCAGGAACAGGTCACGGAGTGTTTTATTCTTCCCCGGATTAACCGAGCCTTCCGCGGGACCGGAGTCACTGACTACTTCACCATCACGGAATTCGATAATACGATCTGCATGGTTGGCTACTTCATTGTCATGGGTAATCAGGATGACGGTATGCCCTTCCCTTGCCAGCTCCTCCAGCAAGGCCATGACTTCTACACCACTCTGGGAATCCAGTGCGCCGGTTGGTTCATCAGCCAGGATGACCTGGCCACCGTTCATCATGGCCCGTGCAATGGAAACGCGCTGCTGCTGGCCTCCAGATAATTGTGTGGGTCGATGATCCAGCCGATCTCCAAGTCCCAGTGAGCTGAGGAGTGCTTCCCCCCTCAACCGGCGCTCCCTGTGGCTCAACCCGGCATAGATTGCCGGTACTTCCACATTCTCTTCCGCGGTTGAAGACGATAAAAGATTATAGCTTTGAAAGACAAATCCGAATGCCTCTCGCCTCAGCCAGGCCAGGCCGTCAGCATCAAAGCTCTTGATATCCCTGCCGGCGAACAGGTAAGTACCGCTGGTTGGCCTGTCCAGGCAGCCCAGGATATTCATGAGCGTGGATTTACCGGAACCCGACTGACCCACAATGGCCAGGAATTCGCCGGGATAGATCTTCAGGTCTATACCCCTGAGCGCATGGACCTCAACCCCACCATCAGTGGCAAAAATACGGTGAATGTCCCTGAGCTCAATGAGCGGGATGGCAATTTCATGGCTGCTTTCCCCGACATTCCCCCGTACGCCTCCCATGACATCTCCGGAGTTCAGGGTATGAGTGGTCATTAAAACATCCCCGGACGAGGCCTGAAGCGGCCGTTCTGGTCTGCACCTACATTTTGGGTTTGCAGTATGCCTGCCACGACCTTGTCTCCCTGCTTGAGACCACTGACTACTTCGGCGGCTACACGACTTGTTACGCCCACCGTGATCTCACGAACCTGTTCACTGCCATCTTCACTGATAACACGCACTGTAGCCTGTCTGGGCATCCCCGGATTGGCCGGGGCGGTGTTGCGGGCTCCACCTGCACTTCCTGGAAATCCACCACCGGCCGCCATGCGTTCGCGCATCCTCTGTCGCATCTCGTCTGTCATATTGCCAGGGCCGGCATTGCCACTGAAGGGACCGCCAGACTGATCTGAGAAAGTAAGCGCACCTACCGGTACAGTCAGTACATTCCGGGCCGCTGAAGTTACGAAATAGACCTGTGCGGTCATATCTGACAGCAGGGAACTATCGTTGTTATCAACATCAAAAAGGCCTGTATACAGCACCACGTTGTTTTCGATCACGGGTGTCGGGAGTATCTGCCGCAACTCGCTGTACCAGCGTCTTTCGCCACCGCCCAGCGTCGTAAAATACACCGGCATGCCTTTGCGGATACTCCCTATGTCCGCTTCCGAGATTTCCGTTTCTACGGTCATGGTATCAAGGTCAGCAATCCGCAGGATTGTCGGCGCCTGCTGATTGGCATTGATTGTTCGGCCTTCATTCATCTCAATGGAAACAACCGTTCCCGACCTTGGGGCATAGATTCGGGAGAATTCCAGCTGGGTTTCATCGCTTTCAAGGCTGGCTCGGCTCTGAAGAATCTGTTTTTCCAACTGCACCAGGCTGGCCTGGGCCGATGCCAGGTTAGTAATAGCGTTATCATAATCAAGCTGACTGGTGGCATCGGCGGCCATCAGGCGCTCCTGGCGCTGCGCATTGGCCTTGGCCAGATCCAGCGCCGCACGCCGGGCTTCTATCTGCGCTTCCAGGGCTTCAATACTGGCCCTGCTGGCATCCACTCGAGCCTGTTGTATACGGGCATCTATTTCGGCGAGCAACTGCCCTTGTTCAACGACATCACCGATTTCAACATGCAGGGTTTCCAGAATGCCATTGACCTGGGCGCCCACATCAACAAATTCAAATGGCTGCAGGCTCCCTGCCGCCGTGATCGTATTTTCTATGTCACCGATTTCTACCGTTGCAATCAGGGGTTGATTCGTTTCCTCCTGCTCAGAGGTGGACTGCCAGTAATACCAGCCGCCAGCGAGCAACAAGACAACAAGCACAATGCTGCCCACGAGCATTTTTCTGGAGCGGGGTTTTTGAAAATCAGGGTTTACTGTATTCATCAATGGTTTCTTGGCTTTCGGCGATATGGGGGTATTCCGGTAAACACCCTCTAAAATGATACATAACGATGCAGGAACTGAACCGTTTACCTGTAAGCTTTGGCTTACACATTATTTTTATAAAGACGCAATAACACTGCGATAATTCTACTCGCATTCGTCAGCATAATTGAGGATAAAACAAGGATTTTTCCACTTATTTCAGTAACTTACAGAAAAGCGCACTGAAGCCGGATGAAAAATAATTTGGAAATTCAGGGAGTTATGCTGAGGATTTGGTTTTTTTTGCTTTCCAGGGGCATAAACAGGCACGCTACCACGAAAACAGCCGTCATGAGCAGCACATACAGCATGCCCTGGCCATTGACCCCGGTGAAAATCATTGTGCGCACGGCCAGTACGAAATAGATCAAAGACAGGATACTGGTCATGACAAGATTCATGCGTAATTCTTCACCACAATGCTGACACACATGGGGGCGACGCATCAGTTTGGTCATGGCGTCCATGGCTTCTTCTTGGCAACTGGGACACTGGTTATTACACATGGAAATACCCTAAAATTTTTTACTTGCAGCAACATACTATAGTTGTTTTTAACTAACAAGCATTACCTGATGATTTTATTGAAATTTTAGGAGTTAGTGATATTTACCAGTTGCTCGAGAACCCCTTTGGCTCGACCAGTGTCTATGGCCTCTGCAGCCATATCAACGCCTTGACGGATATCCGTAGCTTTTCCTGCTATTAACAGGCTTGCTGCCGCTCCCAACAGGACCACATTCCTGTAGGCATCTTTCTGGCCGTCGAGAAGAGCCGTAATTCTGCCCGCATTGTAGGTGCCATCCCCGCCCTTGAGATCGTCCAGTCTCGCACGGGGAATTCCTGCATCCTCTGGTGAGAGATTCATCTCTGTTATCTGGCCATCACTGACTTCGCAGATATAGTTCGGACCGGTTGTACTCAGCTCATCCAGCCCGTCAGCACCATGGACCACCCAGGCTTTCTCGCAACCGAGTTTTGCCAGTACTTCGGCCATTGGCTTGACCCATTCCTGTGCAAACACACCAACAAGGTAGCGTTTCACGCCAGCCGGATTGCAGAGTGGACCCAGGATATTAAATACTGTCCTGATGCCCATCTCCACACGCACGGGACCTACATACTTGAACGATTCATGGTGACGGGGTGCCATCATGAAGCCGATACCGGCCTCCCTGATGGACTGCTCTATTTTCTCCATGTCCGCATCCAGGTTGACCCCAAGGGAAGTCAGCACATCTGCAGCCCCGGATTTGGAGGACAGTGCCCGATTACCATGTTTGGCAACCGGAATACCACATCCGGCAGCAACAATGGCGGTCGCAGTCGAGATATTCAGGGTGCCTGAACCATCACCCCCGGTACCGACAATATCCATGGCCCCTTTCGGTGCGTTCACGGCAATGGCCTTCGAGCGAATGACATCAACGGCCCCGCTGATCTCGTCCACATGCTCGCCGCGCATGCGCAGGGCGACCAGAAAACCGGCTATCTGGGCGGGTGTTGCCCCGCCCGACATGATGACCTCAAAGGCCTGCCTGGCTTCCTCAAATGACAAAACCTCACCGTCAGTCACCCGGGCCAGGTATGGTTTTAGTGCTGTCTGGGCATCTGACATGGCAAGTCTCCGGGGCCTGAACCGTTACTTCATGGCAATAGCGTTAAGGGTGTTCTGCATCAGGGATGCAATAGTCATTGGCCCTACACCACCGGGAACCGGGGTTATAAAGCTGCACTTGTCCTTGACGCCCTCAAAATCCACATCGCCAGTCAGGCGCCAGCCTCTTTCGCGGGATTCATCAGGAACACGGGTCGTGCCCACATCAATCACTACAGCACCGTCTTTAACCATGTCTGCCGTGACAAATTCTGGTTTGCCAATAGCCACAATCAGGATATCGGCACTGGCACAGATTTCCTTCATATTGGCTGTACGACTATGCACGACCGTGACTGTACAGTTGCCTGGTTCGGCATTACGGGACATGAGAATGGACATGGGGGTACCCACGATATTACTGCGTCCAACTACAACGCAATGCTTACCACTGGTTTCTATGTTGTTGCGTTTGAGCAACTCAACAATTCCGTTGGGTGTGGCAGAAATATGGGTAGGCAGGCCCAGCATCATGCGCCCCAGGTTTTCCGGGTGGAAGCCATCTACATCCTTGCGTGGATGAATGGCCATGGTGACCTTGTCCTCGTCGATCTGGGGTGGCAGGGGTACCTGGACGATGAAACCATCAATGTTGTCGTCATTGTTCAGCTTGTCTACCAGGGCCAGCAGTTCTTCTTCCGATGTTTCCTCAGGTAATTCGATCAGGGTAGATTCGAAGCCTACTTCCTTACACGCCAGAACCTTGTTATTCACATAGGTTTTGCTGCCGCCGTCGTTGCCGACAAGTACTGCTGCGAGATGGGGAACCTTGTTGCCAGCAGCCTTGACCTCAGCGACCTTCGCTGCGATATCATCTTTCAATGCCTTGGCTGTTGCCTTGCCGTCCAGTAATTGCATAGTGACCTCTGCTCAAACGTAAAAAAGGCGCCATTTTACAGAATGTCTGCAAGGAAGTGGAGCAGGAAAAAAAGCGGCTGAATCCTGACTCAGATACGCTCAAGGGCGTCCAGGATAATACCCTCTGTCAGTATCTGTGGCAGGACCTCGGCAGGCTGCTGGGGATCAGCTGGATACATCAGATAAAGCGGCACGCCACTGGTTTCAAAACGCTTGAGCACTTCGGTAATGACCGGATCATTATTGGTCCAGTCTCCTTTCAGGTACGTGACGTTATTATCAGCCAGCGCAGAAGTGACTGTTTCACTGCTCAATGCCACACGCTCATTGACCAGGCAGGTGATACACCAGGAAGCGGTCATGTTAACGAACACCGGCTGTCCCGCATCGCGCAATTCAGCAAGGCGTGCGTCACTGTAGACTTCAAAATTACTATCTTGTGCGTCGGCAACCGTAACTGACCGGGAGGGTTCCAGCATGGGAGAATTTAGCAGGCCGAGAATACCGGCAATACACACGACGATAAGACCTACCTCAGCATAACGCCAGTTGCTGGCAGACTGTCTCTGGTACAGCCAGGCGGCCACGGCTACAACGACACAACCGAGCGCAACCAGGGCCATGGCATCAACGCTGGTTTGCCTGCCCAGCACCCACAGAAGCCATACGGAGGTCCCATACAGGGGAAATGCAAGCAGTTGCCTGAAAGTCAGCATCCACGCTCCCGGCCTGGGCAGAATCGCGGCAAGTGCCGGCACAAAGGAAAAAGCCAGGAAAGGCAGGGACATGCCAAAGCCCAGGGCAACAAATACTGTCAGGGCAACCGGCATGGCCTGGGTAAAGGCAAAACCGAGGGCTGCCCCCATAAAAGGGGCCGTGCAGGGACTGGCAACCACACTGGCAAGCACACCGGTAAAGAAAGACCCCTTGTAACCCTCTTTCTCACTCAGGGATGATCCAACTCCCATAATGCCTGTACCGATTTCAACCACACCTGACATCGCCAGTCCTATGAGGAAGAATAGAAAAACCAGCGAGGCGACAAACCATGGTGACTGAAGCTGAAAGCCCCAGCCAATAAGTGCCCCACCAGCCTGCAGGGTGAGTAGCGTCCCTGCCAGAGCCACAAAGGAAAGAATCACCCCTGCTGCATAGGCAAGACCATGGAGTTGCTGTTCACGCACAGGCGCATCGGAATTGCTGGCCAGGCTCATGGCCTTGAGGGACAGAACAGGAAAAACGCAGGGCATCAGGTTCAGGATCAATCCACCGGCCATGGCAAACAGGAAAACGGTAAACAGGCCCATACTGCTTTCCTGACCCGACTCACCAGCAGCAGCTGATGCCTCCAGCGCCACCAGGGTTACCCCTTCCGGCTCAGCATTGACATCATAGGTAATGACATCCCCGCCCCGCTCCACAATAAGCAATCCCCCCACACGTTGGGGAGGCTCCCTTAGTGCCCTTGAATGGGCTTCCTGGCTGAGCTGCATACTCGATAGCTGGAAAGTAATCTGCTGTTCGGCATTGTAGTCTACAAGCCGGTGAGTATCCGGAATAAAGGTAATATTGTCGGCATTTTCAAAAACAGGATCGGTAGCCTGTATCAACAGGTTGATGGACTCGTCCGCAATAGAGAACATGGCATCAAGGGTGACATCTCTCCTGGGCTGGGTATCCAGCGTCTCGGTAAAGCCTGCCGACCAGCGTTCGTCAATGGTTGCGGAGTTTGCGATCGGCAGGGTAAGGCTGGCTGAAGCCCCACCGGGTATACAGATTTCATCACACTCCAGCCATTGAGCATCAGCGACAATTTCAAGGGACTCTGCGTTCAGGGTTTCAGGGACCTGAATCTCTGTCAGCAGAAATATCTCGCCGGTATAACCAAAATCGACGAGATCTGCCGGCAGCTCAAATCGCTCAGGTAATGGCCATACTATTTCACCGGCTTCGACTCCCTCCGGTAATGTCCAGTTGATGACCGTAGGTTTACCCGCATCGCCCGGGTTCATCCAGTAGGTGTGCCATTTTTCCTCGTGAACCAACCTCAAGGCTACCCATAGGGACTTGCCAGGAACGGCCGCTGTTGTTTCTGCTACAAGCTGGGCATCAACATGCTCGCCGACAACAAGTTCGGACTCACCCTGAGCATGAAGAAAACTGCTGCAAACCAGCAGGAAGGTCAGGGTGAGAAATCTGGTCAGGTCATTTTTCATTGGCAGTAAACCATTGGGTCAGAAGCGTGTTGACTTCCCTTGGCTTTTCCATGGTCACCATGTGTCCGGCACCGGCAACAATTTCAAGCTGTGAATGTTTAAGCTGTGCGGCAATTTCCCGATGTTGCGAGGGTGGGCTCCAGCCGTCTTCTTCACCAGCAATCAGGAATACATCATGCTCTATACGGGACAGACCGGCAGACTGATCTTTTCGTTCAAGCAAGGCTTTCACTTGCCCCAGGAAGTCTTCCACAGTGTTCCTGAGAATCATATCAGTAATACATTCCAGCAATGCAGTATCTCCCTGCCTGTCCGGATGGAGCATGGGCCCAATCCAGGCCTCGGCTACAGCATTCAACCCTTGTGATATCGCCTTTTCCACAAGCACCTGACGCTTGCCAGGCTCATCAGGGGATACCGGGTGCACCCCCGTGTCCATGACGCAGAATCGCTCTATGCGCTCGGGCGCAAGGGACATCAGTTCCCAGGCCACGCGTCCTCCCATGGAATGCCCCACGACAGAAAAATGTCCTGATGCCTGATCCAGCACATGCGTGGCCATGTCCACCAGGGAGTCAAAGCCGCGGAATACAGGAATAATCACTTCCGCATGGGCAGCCAGCGCATCCCGCTGATCCAGCCAAACGGTTTCATCACACATGAGTCCCGGCAGGAGAAACAACAAAGGTTTGTCAGACATATAAAAGTATTCTTGTAATAAATTAAGTCCAGTTTACTGGAAAATGACCGGCATCGTTTCCTGCAGGATTTCCCTGATGGCAACGCGGTCTGATTCTGAAACTTGCGTGAACAGGGGATCATCAAGACGCCCCTCAAGGACCTCTCGTATCTGCCTGAAGAGTTCCTGCTTTACCAATCCTGGCAAGGCAGATATCGCTTTGGAATAAATAAGGTAGCTAAAGGGATAGGTGAATGTCCGTGTTTCCAGATCCAACTCGCGCAGCGAACGGCCCTCACCATCAAAAGGACCCAGTGCCTGGAAATAATCCGAGTAACCCGAACTCCCCTGCACATCATCTGTGAGTGCGACTTCATGCACCATGAACAGGGATTCAAGCAGTGGCCGGACCATGGCAGACAGTTTCTCGTCAGGAATACTACCCTGTGCATGCAGCAGTGTTCTGGCATCAAAATTCAGCCGGGTCAGAGCATTCTGTACTTCAACCTGGTGCTCCAGCACCAGCAGTGCCACGATATCACTGCCCGGACTTATGTAAGGTGACGTATCCAGAAGTTCAGACAGGTCAGTCTTGTTGCCATTGGGAGCCAGGTTCAGATTCCTTAACTTATCCAGGTCATCGACCACGAAATTCCCCATGATTTCCTGTTCACCATGAGTGCCGGTGACATACATACCTCCCCAGCGGCGGTCCAGGGGGGTACTTGTGTCAGTTATGATGCTGATTTCATGAGTCACTATCTCTCCCATCGGGTCAGCTATCACGGAACTGAGCAGGAAACGAGGCACTCCACCACCGGTCATTGAGTAGGTATCGTGGCAACGCAGGCAACGATTGGTCTCCCGCTCCACGGCAATATCCTTTTCCGGATTCTGGGACAAGTCAAAAAATACCGGACCTACATTGGGGTCCATAGTGGCGATTTCCAGAGATCGACTGTCCTGGATAAAGCCTACATACGTATCGTCGTTAAAGTAGAGGGCCCGGGGAGTCTGTGCCGTCACAAACCGAGTTTTCAGGGCAGTTTTTGAGAACACGAGAAACTGTGATGAGGGATCAATGTCCAGGGCATCCAGCAGTGAGTCCAGGTACCCCCGCCCTTCTGCATCATGACGCAGAGAAACCTCCCCGGATTGGATTTTCTCCATCAACTGGGAAACACGATCAGTTAATTGAGTGGATGAATAATTAACGCCGGGATAGGCATCCTCGTAATTGAAAAACTGGGCCGTAGAGGGGAGGGATAGCATAGCCAGCAGGCAAGCCGTGGCGGCGCCCATCATCCGGGAGTATTTAGGGAAAAAATTAAACATGACGCTATTATAAGGGGTAATGCCTTTTTCTGGCAGGGTAGGTAAAAATCGAAAAATTTTTCGAATATTGAAAAAATCCATCGTCCTCATCCATTCACTGGTTAATTTTACCGGGCAAAGGTGCTAAAATCGCCCGCCTTTGTCATTGTAGGATTCAGCAACAGCCTGTATTCACTGGCTTTTTTAAGATTTATTTAGCACTGAAAAACAATTAACAAACACTGAGGAAACCTTCCCCATGTCGCAACCGTCTGATATTGAAATTGCACAGCAAGCTACCGCAAAACCCATTAGTGAGATTGGTGCCAAGCTGGATATCCCCCAGGATGCCTTGCTCCAGTATGGTCCCAACAAAGCCAAGATCGAATACAACTTCCTGAAATCAAAAGAAAATGAAGCCAATGGCAAGCTGATTCTCGTTACCGCAATTTCACCGACTCCTGCCGGAGAAGGTAAAACCACCACGACTGTCGGCCTGGGTGATGCCCTGAGCAGAATTGGCAAGAAAACGGCCATATGCCTGCGTGAACCCAGTCTTGGCCCCTGCTTCGGTGTCAAAGGTGGCGCAGCCGGTGGCGGTTACGCCCAGGTCATTCCCATGGAAGACATCAACCTGCATTTTACCGGCGACTTCCATGCCATCGGTGCAGCCCATAACCTCCTGTCAGCCATGCTGGATAATCACATCCATCACTCTAATGAATTAGGTATTGATGCCCGCCGTGTAAGCTGGCGTCGGGTCGTAGACATGAATGATCGCGCCCTGCGTGACATCACAGTTGGCCTGGGTGGACCCGGTAATGGTTTCCCCCGCCAGACCGGTTTCGACATCACCGTTGCCTCTGAAATCATGGCTATTTTCTGCCTGGCTACCTCGCTGGAAGATCTGCGTGCCCGCCTGGCCAAGATCGTTGTAGGCACTACCCGTGACCTGCAGCCAATTACCTGTGCCGACATCAAGGCCGATGGCGCCATGACCGCCCTGCTCAAGGATGCCATGATGCCCAATCTGGTTCAGACCCTGGAAGGTACACCAGCTTTTGTCCATGGTGGACCATTTGCAAACATCGCTCACGGTTGCAACTCGGTTATGGCTACCAATGCCGGCCTGAAACTTGCTGATTATGTGGTTACCGAAGCCGGTTTTGGTGCTGATCTGGGTGCCCAGAAATTCTTTGACATCAAGTGTCGTAAAACCGGTCTGAAACCGGATGCCGTAGCCATCGTTGCCACAGTACGTGCCCTTAAAATGCACGGCGGTGTTGCCAAGACGGAACTCAAGGGTGAAAACCTTGATGCGCTGGCCAAAGGCATGAGCAACCTGAAACGTCATATCAGCAATATCTCCAAGTATGGCGTTCCTGCTGTTGTTGCCATAAACCGTTTCGTGGATGACACATCTGCTGAAGTCGAACTGATTCGCGAATCCTGCGAAGCCATGGGCGCGCGGGTTATTGAGTGTACTCACTGGTCCGATGGTGGCGCTGGTACAGAAGAACTGGCTAAAACCATGGTTGAAATCATCGAAAAAGGTGAAAGCAACTTCCAGACCCTGTACCCAGATGATATGCCCCTGTGGGAAAAAACCCGGACTATTGCCAGGGAAATTTATGGTGCTGATGACATTATCGCCGATGACAAGGTACGCAAGCAGTACGAATCACTGCAGAGTCGCTACCCCAACTTCCCGATCTGTATGGCCAAGACCCAGTACAGTTTCTCCACGGATCCTGCCCTGATTGGTGCGCCGGAAGGTCATGTTGTACCAATACGTGACCTGAGGCTCTCAGCGGGAGCTGAGTTTATCGTGGCTGTCTGTGGTGACATCATGATCATGCCCGGACTGCCCAAAGTACCTGCGGCTGAGCACATCTCCGTAAACAGCGAAGGCAAAATCGAAGGCCTGTTCTAAAAACAGCCTGAATTTAAAAACCGGCTTCCTGAAAGGGTGGCCGGTTTTTTTATGCCTGCATAATCCATTGAACTGCCTGGCTACTTGTCTGAATCGCACGATAAAACAGCCATTTCATGATATTGGGATTTATCCCAACATATTGTCTACAAATGTTTATGGGAAATTATAGTTGACGCTACAAGCAGGTCTTTGTTTAACTTGAGCGTGTCTTGCTAAAAATATAATAACCATTCCGCTGTGGGATTGGTCTGAGGAAATGCAGGACGCCTGGACATTCAGTATGACCGAGATTGACGCACTCATTGAGGAGATAGAGACATTCTGCAGAGGCAGGAATATCTCCAAGTCCACCTTCGGACTGAGAGCAGTCAACGATGGCAAACTGGTTAATCGGTTAAGAGATGGAAAAGGGATTACCCTGCGGTCTATTGAACGAATCAGGACTTATCTTTCAAAACACGCCGGAGACAGCATTACCGACAATATAAAAGAATACGAAAACAACGAGGGGGATGACATGCCAACAGCAAAAGCAAAGTCAAAAAAAGCCAAGGCAGCACCAAAGAAAAAAGCAGCAAAGAAGCCAGTTGCCCAAAAGAAAAATACCGAAGCAAAGGATGATAAGAAAGAGCCTTTCCGTTTTTATGATAATCGTCAGAACTACTTGGCGTTCATCAATACCTGCAATGAAAAATCGGCCATTTCCCAGCGTATTACCAAGGAATTCCAGTATATACAGCCTTCACCACCTGCTTTCAGAATGTTCGATGCAGGCATGGGCGACGCCACGGTACTCTCGAACTGCATGCGTTACCTGCACCATAAGCATCCGACCGTCCCCCACTTTATCGTGGCCAAGGAAATCAGCATGGAAGATGTTCGCATCGGCCTGGACAAGATGATCGATCGCTTCAGCGAACATCCCGCTACCATCCTGGTGCTGACCAACCTGAACTATGCCGAAGCGCCAAAATTAATGCCACGTGATGTACTGACTGCCAATGCCATGAACTGGCGTGAAGTCAAACTTTCAGGAACCAATGCCTACAACTACCGTGAGCAACTGGAAAGCCTGCACGATATGTTTGCAGAAGGCTGGGAAACCCAGACCAGTAAAGTCTCTGGCAATCCCATTTTCAAACGCCCCTCCGTAGTAGTGATTTACCGAGAAGACCACCAGATTCTGCTGGACTCGGTTATTCCAAGGCCAGGAATCCAGAACTGGGATTACGACTTCATACTGGCGTCACAACCCTGGCGTGCCAAGACACCCGCCAAATTCAAGGCTGAAAAAATCATTGCCCCACTCGCACGTTCACTCGCACCCGGCGGCAGGCTGCTTGCGATACAGTCCTGCGGCAAGGATCCCGCCAGTGAACTGGTAAAACAGTACTGGCCCGACCTTAATCCATTTCCTGTCACACGTCATGACATCCTCAAGGAAACCAAAAAGATCCTTGGACGGGATGCCCGCGACTACAATATCAAGGAAATGTCTGACGCACGGTCGATGTTCAAATATCGTATGCATGCCCTGCCCTCAGAAATTGGCGGCGCCAGTATTGGTACCTCCACACTCTTCGCCGCCTGGAATGCAGCAGTCTATGTGAACCAGATTGAGGATCAGCGTGTAGAGGAAGTTATTCATGAAGGGACGTATCTTGAAGCGACTTCAAAGATTCTCAACAAGCATGGGGGGCTCTGGTTTAACGATGAGACCTTCGTTATTAGCAAAACAAAATAGGCACAGCACGACAAGGGGACAACAGCTGCAGTTACTGCGCCCAGCATCTCCTTGTTAAATACCTTTTCCAGACCAGGTAAAAGCAAAGCCGGGAAACACGAACAGTAAGTGAGTGGGCCCGGCTTTTCTTTTAACACCATAGGAACAGGCGCCTTAACCGCAACCCCGGCAGTTGTGACGAAAATACTAACTCTGTATCATGCGCGCCTTAATTTAAGGTATTTAGCCCGATCAGGTACTACTCTTGAGCAACCGTAAGATTCTTGTCACCAACGCCCTTCCGTTCGCCAATGGCCCCATACATCTTGGCCACTTGCTAGGCTATATTCAGGCCGACATCTGGGTGCGATTCCAGCGCATGCAGGGTAATGAGGTTGCCTACGTCTGCGCCGATGATACTCATGGGACAGCCATCATGCTCAGTGCTGAAAAGCAGGGCATCACGGAACAGGAGCTCATAGACCGGGTCAATAAAGAGCACCAGCGGGACTTCGCCAGTTTTCATGTCAATTTCGACATGTACTACACCACTCACTCTGAGGAAAACCGTGAACTGGCCAGCCTGATTTATGGTCGTCTGAAAGACGCTGATAAAATTGCGCGCCGTGACATTGCGCAATTGTATGACCCCGAAAAGGAAATGTTCCTGGCAGACCGCTTCATCAAGGGCGAGTGTCCCAAGTGCGGAGCAGCTGACCAGTACGGCGACAACTGTGAAGTGTGTTCCTCAACCTATGATGCACACGATCTCAAGAATCCCTACTCCACTATTTCCGGTGCCACACCTGTCACCAAAGAAAGTACCCATTTCTTTTTCAAGCTGCCGGATTTCACGGACATGCTCAAGGAATGGACCCGCAGTGGTGTCCTGGCTCCACAGGTAGCCAATAAACTATCCGAGTGGCTTGATGCCGGTTTACAGGAATGGGATATCAGTCGCGATGCGCCCTACTTTGGTTTCGAGATTCCCGGCGAACCCGGTAAATTTTTCTATGTCTGGCTGGACGCCCCTATCGGCTATATGGCCAGCTTTCGAAAACTGTGTGAGACGCGTGACGACCTGGATTTCGATGATTACTGGCGCGAGGGTTCCAGCAAGGAACTCTATCATTTCATTGGCAAGGACATTATCAACTTTCATGCCCTGTTCTGGCCCTCCATGCTGGAGACCGCCGGCTTCAGGAAGCCGGACCTGATCAGCGTTAATGGTTTTCTCACGGTCAATGGCCAGAAAATGTCCAAGTCACGTGGCACCTTCATCATGGCTGAGACCTATCTCAACCACCTTAATCCCGAATACCTGCGCTACTACTTTGCCGCCAAGCTGGGTAACACACCGGAAGACCTCGATCTGAACCTGGACGATTTTGTTCAACGGGTCAATTCCGATGTCGTGGGCAAAGTGGTGAATCTGGCAAGTCGAAGTGCCGGATTTATCAGCAAAAATTTTAGTGGCCAGCTCGGTGACTCACTGGAGGTACCTGCACTTCTGGAAGAATTCCAGGCTGCCGGTGATGAAGTAGCCGCACTGTACGAAAATCGCGAATTCTCCAAGGCGGTCAGGCAGATTATGGCCCTGGCGGACAAAGCCAACCAGTACATAGCTGAAAGACAGCCCTGGGTTATTGCCAAGGAAAATCGACAGAGTCCGGATGTACAGGCTATCTGCACAACCGGCATCAACCTTTTCAGGATTCTGGTGATCTACCTGAAACCGATCCTGCCAGAGATTGCTGAAAAAGTGGAAAGCTTCCTTAAAGTAGATCCCCTGCAATGGCAGGACTCAACATCCCTGCTAACCAATCATGCCATTGATAAGTTCAAGCCGCTGATGACTCGCGTTGAAACCGACAAGGTTGATCAGATGATCGATGCCAGCAAGGAAAGCCTGTCTACCGGGGAATCACCAGCCGCACCCGTTGATGACAGCCCGCTGGGCAAGGATCCAATCAGTGAGGAAATTGAGTTCCCGGATTTTGCCAAAGTGGATCTTCGTGTTGTAAAAATTCTCAATGCCGTACATGTGGAAGGGGCTGACAAACTGCTGAAACTGACCCTGTCACTGGGCCAGGACAGCGACGGTGAGGAAATCACCCGAACGGTGTTCTCGGGAATCAAGGCGGCCTATGAACCCGAAAAGCTTGTCGGCATGCACACGGTGATGGTCGCTAACCTGAAGCCGCGCAAAATGAAATTTGGCTTGTCTGAAGGTATGATTCTGGCGAGCGGTGCTGGCAATGAAGTGTACCTGCTGGAACCCCATGCAGGCGCTGTACCGGGAATGCGCATTACCTGAGCACCGGGCGTCGCTGTACCAGGGACAATTCCCTGAAGCCTTCAAGCGGCAACCCTTCCCGTACCATCACCCGGTCTTTCCTGACCTTGTGATCCCTGGCACAGAGGGAAAGGCGAAAATCCCCTGCCACATCGAACTGCCAGAAAGACCAGTGTTCCGGGATTTCCCCGAGTTTCTCATCAAAATCGACCTTAATGCTGTCGGGCTGCAGTTTGATGCTGAAGGTCGCCAACGGCGTTTTCAATCCCGTGCCATATCCCTTCAGCCACCCTTCCTTGAGGGTCCAGTAGTCAAAAAAATGCTGGCGTAAGTCTTCTCCGGCAAGACCATCAAAGGACGCCGCTTCATCGGGTGTAAACCAGCGACGGGCCAGTTTAAGAAACGGGACATCACGCCGTATGTATTCCACATCAACACCGACTTCAGCTTCTGCTGCGACTGCGAGTACGACAAGTCCGTGGGAATTGGTCAGGTTGAATTGCGGAGCGCCATCGGTGTCCAGGTAGGGTTTTCCATGTGCATTTCGCTGGAAACGCAGGGATTCAGGAGGAGCATTTCCAAGATACTTGGCCAAGACAGAGCGAGCCAGCACCTGGGTAAGCACAAACTGCCTTTTCATTTCGTCCTTCGCCAGGCGTTCGTATCGGGCCAGTTCCCGTTCACTGAGCAGTTCAAGATAGGATTGCCAGAGCTGTGGACTACTGGCATCCGGTTCCCTGGCCAGCCACAGATGGATGTCCTGTTTGTCTAATTCCAGCATGGCGGGAGTCTCTCATTATTGGCATAATTCCGCTACTCATACTTGCAAACCCCAACCAAGAACAGGAAACAATCATGCGCTTATTACATACCATGCTCCGTGTCGGCAACCTGGACGAATCCATTGACTTCTACACCAATATCTTTGGCATGCAGTTACTGCGCAAAAAGGATTTTCCGGAAGGGAAATTTACCCTGGCATTCCTTGGCTACGGTCCGGAAGAGGACAATACCGTGCTTGAACTGACCCATAACTGGGATACGGACAGCTATGACCTTGGCAATGCTTACGGGCACATCGCCATAGGCGTGGAAGATGCCTACAAGGCCTGCGATGAAATTGCCGCAAAGGGGGGCGATGTAGTCAGGCCCGCAGGTCCCATGAAAGGTTCAACCACGGTGATTGCCTTTGTTAAAGACCCCGATGGGTACATGGTCGAACTGATTGAGGGCAAGTAAGCCCGCCAGCGCGCCGGCCTGACCCATGACAGACATCCTGCTCATTCTTGTCGGCGCTATCCTGGTCAACAATTTCGTATTGACCCAGTTCCTGGGCTTGTGCCCGTTCATGGGGGTGTCGGGCAAGGTGGAAACAGCAATCGGCATGTCTGCCGCTACCGTTTTTGTCCTCACCCTGGCCTCTGCGTGCAGCTACCTGGTATTTTATTTCCTGCTGGTACCACTGGAGCTGGAGTATCTACGCACCATCAGTTTCATCGTTGTCATTGCGGCGGTAGTGAGCATGACAGAAATCATCATGCGCAAGACCAGCCCCCTGCTCTATCGTATTCTCGGTATCTTTCTGCCCCTGATCACCTCCAACTGCGCTGTACTTGGCGTTGCCCTGCTTAACATCAACCAGGCCCACAGTTTTGCCGAATCAGTATTTTTTGGTTTCGGGGCTGCAGCGGGCTTCTCCCTGGTACTGATCCTGTTTTCCGCCATGCGTGAGAAAATGGACCAGTGTGATATTCCCGCCCCCTTCAAGGGGCCTGCAATTGCCATGATCACGGCGGGACTGATGTCCCTGGCCTTCATGGGATTTACAGGCATGGTGTAACAACCGTGGCTTTTTCACTGCCTGTCATTCTTAACCCGCTGCTTGCCCTGCTCGGACTGGGCGCCGCCATAGGTGCCCTGCTGGGGTTTGTCTCAAGTCGTTTCAGGATAGAAGAAGATCCTGTCGTTGAGCAGATCAACGACCTGCTGCCGCAAACCCAGTGTGGACAATGCAGCTATCCCGGATGCCGGCCCTACGCTGAAGCCATTGCCGCAGGTGATGCCATCAACAAATGCCCACCGGGCGGTGAAAAAACCATCGAGCGACTGGCAAATCTGCTCAATGTAAAAGTCCTGCCGCTGGATGAAACCCATGGGAGGGAAGAACCAAGAAAGGTAGCCTTTATTCGGGAATCCGAGTGCATTGGTTGTGCAAAATGCATCCCCGCCTGTCCCGTGGATGCCATCCTGGGAGCCAACAAGTATATGCATACGGTCATCAGTCGAGAATGTACGGGCTGTGATCTTTGCATAGAGCCCTGTCCGGTGGACTGTATTGACCTCATACCCGTGGAGGATTCCAGACAGGTAATATCCCCCATGAGTGAAGCGGAATACCAGGCCTGTATCAATTGCATGCTCTGTGTGCCCGAGTGCCCGGTCGACATCCTTCCCCATTCTCTCTATCGGGCATGTTGGGCTGGCGACCTGGAAACAGCACAGCAGCTGGATTTGGTGACCTGTATTGAATGCGGAAAATGCGATGATGCCTGCCCAAGCCACATTCCACTTACTGAGACTTACCAGCAGGCCATGGCCGATCTTTCGGTGCAATGGGCAGAAAAAGCCCGCGCTGACCTGGCCAAACGCCGTTTTGAGCTGCATGAAAAACGTTTGGCAAGACTGATTGCAGAAGAGGAGCAAAGGCGTCTCAAGCGGGCCGAACTGGCCAGTGAAAAACGCCAGGGGGCACCCACCAACAACATTCAGGCCGCCCTGGAAAGGGCCAGGGCGAGGCGAAAACCGAAATAGGGTTAAGCGCGGGTATGGGGCTGCGCCCTGTCAGATATTTCAGCAGTTGCGCAGCATGGCCAGATGCCTGACACCGGCCTCTATATCAGATAGCGGCGTGTCAGTAGTGTCAATCTCCACAAAGCCGTGACGAATGCTGTGGTAATCCATAATTTCCAGCACTTCTTTGAAATTTACGACACCCTGCCCCGGTGGCAACAGATGGGATGCTGCCCCCATGAAGTCCGTCATGTCAGCGGGACGCCTGCCATCAAAGTCTTTAAGATGGCATGACACCACCCTGGGTCCAAGGGTGTTCAGATAGGCCAGATAATCCACTCCGGCCAGGGCCAGCCAGCCGATATCAAGTTCACAACGGACAAGCTGCGGATCGGTATTCCACATGAGATAGTCATAGGGTGTTTCATCATCGACGGGCATGAACTCCATGTGATGATTGTGGTAAGCGAAAAAAAGGCCCTGTCGTCGAAATTCACGGCCCAGATGATTAAGCTGATCAGCCAGCCGTATCATTTCTTCGCGGGTCTGCATAGCATTCACCCGAATACCGTATTGGCCGAATGACAGGAGTCCCGGTGCTACTGCCATGATCACGGTTTCGATACCAAGCACGTCTGTAGCCCGTGCAATTGCGTCGGAATCCACGTTTTCCCCGTCAATATGGGAAAGGCTCATGATGAGACCATGGGCGTCAAGCAGGTTCCGGAATTCCTGCAAGGACAAGCCGAACATTTCCTCTGACCCGGTCAGACCATATAACTCCACTTCCCTGACACCGGTATCTGCCAGAAGCCCAAGCGCTCGGTCTGTGTTTCCCCCCAGGGCCTCACGTACCGTGAATAACTGGGCTCCGGCCGGGCGCCTGACATAACAGTCCATCGCAGCTTGTAGTGGTGAATTCAGGGTAAGCAGGCCCAGGGCCCCGGAAGTAAGTAATGATCTTCTTTTCATTATTTGCCCATTATTGGCGGGATTCAGAACAAAGAATAGTAATTTAAAAGGCAATAGCCAAGACCCGAGGTAAAACAAATCAGCAGGATGACAAAGAGTAATTTTTCAGCGAACAGGGTTTCCTGCACATTGCCCAGTTCTTTATCGAGAGGCAGTAAAGACAGATACACAAAGCCCATCACAAAACCTCCCAGGTGATTAATGTAGTCGACATTTTCAAGGACAAAAAGCTCCAGCAGGACTTCAAGTACCAGGACAAGGTATAAACGACTATTGGGAATGGTATTTATACTTCCGGGCAGGATATGTTCATACCTGATCTTGAGATAGGTATAAGCCCCCCACAAACCATAAAGCCCCCCCGATGCCCCTACACTGCCGTAAATATCGGCAAAAAGATTGCTTGATAAGGCGCCGGCAAAATTGCAGACCAGAAATATATTCAGATAGCGAATGCTGGAAAACAGTTTTTCCAGAAGGACACTAAAAAGACCAAGTACAAAAAGATTGATAAGCAGGTGGTATACAGTCAGGTGAATAAAGGCCGATGAGAACAGTCGGTAATACTCACTGTTAAGAAAAACATGCTGTGTGTTCCCTCCAGATAAGATAAATCTTTCATCGCCACTGCTGATAGCAAAAATGACAAGACAGAGTAAAAAAATACAAAGGGAACTGTATGTATGACTTCGCTCTACATTTTCAGACAAACGAGTTATCGTCTCTCCGCGCTTTTTATCAATTAAACTATTGATAAAAGACTGGATCGAAGAAGCAAAACTAAAGAAACTCTCTTCTTCGACAAACCTTTCTTTCTCTATCACATATCTCTCGCTACCGCTTATACCTAAAACTAAGGCAATTATGTTTTGTCCTAATTTTACACGCTCAACGGAATAAACATTTCTTATTGGAATCTTTTTAACTCCCAGAAAAAAAGTCGGGATATATAAATAACCTTGTTTGACTTCAATTTTTAGATTGTCTTGATTACAAAAAATAAGACGCCTTACAAAAACAATTAGAAATAGTAGATATATCGGAATAACAATATCTAGTATATAAAATCCAAGTATTGAGATTTGAAAAAACTCGTACTTAAATTTAATTGAAAGTAACAATAAGAGGGATAAAGAGACCAAAAGCACAGAAACTGAACGTCGTGCTTTTTCAATCATAAATTTATAGGTACAAGAGAATTCAGCTAAGTCCATTCAGATGAAATCATTAAGTTGTAAATAGAAGGATTCTGACAGCATTACAGAATCCTTCATCGTCAAATTACTAAGATCAGTCAGTAAACCACTGATATCCACCGTACACTGCCAATCCAGCGACAGTAGCGGCAATTAAAGGACTTGCTCCAAATGCCGATACAGCAGCCATCGTTGCCCAACCAGAACCAAATGTTGCTTTAGAGATAGCCGCAGCAGCACTAAAAGCAATTACCGACTCTGTCGTTCCACCACCACTTACTTCATCCAACTCATCCAATGTCAGTTCTCTCATCCTGAGACACCTCCGTGTTAACGTTTATGCAGAATTGCACTTACCGTTGTAGTACAACTTTGTCCCTTTTGCCAATCCCTAGGGCAGGCGATGCTGCCTGAAGAACTCCCAGATCAGCTCACTGGCATCCATGTTCTGCAATGCGCCACTGGAATCGGAACCGGGCCAGGTATGTCTCCCGCTCACGGTCTGGTAGAACTGAATCACAGCATCCGTATCACAGGAAGACCACATATATTTTGTAATACCTGAAGCTACCTGCACAGCCTCATTGGCCAGGGTACATCCATTGGCCTGACGCCACTTGTCCAGGGCGGTTTCTACCCCCATACGCCAGTAAGGACGAGAATCCCCACTCAAGTCATAATGATTGACCTGGTCATCAAGCGCATGAAAGGAAATGATCGAAATCGGGCGTTTCAAAGTGCAATCATCGGGGTATTGCAGACCAGCCACTGGTGCTGCGGCGGCCAGCACATCAGACAGTTCACACCCCAGGCGACTGCTTATGCGCGCTCCACCGGAAAATCCGGAAGCGTATATTCGGGAACGGTCAATCTCGACACGGCCGGCGATATCCTCAATCATGTCACGGACAAACTGCACATCATCCACCCCGGTTTCCCCATTGGCATTCCAGCTGCGCTCCGTGACGGAATTGGTGAAGGCTCCAGCAGGAAACACGACGGCAAACCCATGGGCTTCAGCCAAAACATCAAAATGACTGGTATCGATCTGGCTTTGTGGATATCCCCCTGAGCCATGAAAACTGAAAACCAGCGGCATAGCTCCGCCAGGTATGTCATCAGGAATATAAAGCGTGTATTCCCTGTCTGCCCCGGCAGACACAAGTTGATGCCCGGAAAAGCCGGCCAATGCCATTCCGGGCACTAGCAGAACCCCCAGCAAGCCAGCCCACCTGCCTGACATAATCAGTTCACGAAATACCTTCATTATTCTCCCCCCAGGATGAAAATAATTGCCTGATTGAGCCGATAATACTGGGAAATGCATGACAGCCCAACCTATCAGAGCCCTTGCTACTTGAAGCAGGGTCAGCTTGCTGGCAACATGCCAGCGCATGAACCTGGCCACTCTGCTGTCCACATCCCGTCACAGGACCCTGACTACCGCACAGATCATGCAACTGGTCATCGTCGCGGCTGTTCCGGGAATCATCGTCATGACCTGGGTTTTCGGGATTGGTGTACTGTTCAATATTGCCTGGTTAACTGCTGTAGCCCTGGCCATGGAAGCAGCTGCACTTGCCTGTCGCGGTAAAAACCTGCGTCGGGGGCTTGGCGATTACAGCGCCATCGTGACAGCCCTGCTGCTCGCACTGTCCATGCCGCCTGCCTCCCCGTGGTGGCTGGGGGTAATCGGTATTTTCTTTGCCATTGTTGTCGCCAAGCAGTTGTATGGCGGTCTTGGTTACAACCCTTTCAACCCCGCCATGGCAGGTTACGCGGTACTGCTGATTTCATTCCCCGTGGAAATGACCCGCTGGTTACTCCCTGTCCAGATGAATGCTGCCCTGCCAGACCTGTCAGCGCTGTTGGCCCAGTTTACCGGAACATCACAGGAATCCATGGACGCTTATGTGGGAGCAACAGCACTGGATCAGTTCAAACTGGAGCGAGGCGGTATGACGGTGGAGGAGTACTGGCAAGGAAATCCCCTGTATGGCACATTCTCCGGCACAGGCTGGGAGTGGATCAACGCCGCCTTCCTCACCGGCGGTCTGTACATGCTCTACCGTAAAATAATCACCTGGCATATCCCGACAGCTATGCTGGCAAGTTTGTCCCTGTTTGCCCTCCTCTTTTATGACGGGGGCAGTTCCAACAGTGCCGGCTCTCCCCTGTTTCACCTGTTTGGGGGCGCTGCGATGATGGGGGCATTCTTCATTGCTACCGATCCAGTGTCAGGACCAGCCACGAACAGGGGAAAACTGATCTATGGTGGCCTGATTGGCTTTCTGGTCTACAGCATACGTGTCTGGGGTACGTACCCGGATGGAGTCGCCTTTGCGGTTCTGCTTGCCAATTTCTGCGCACCCGCGATTGATCTTTTCTGGCGCAAACCCAGATCGGAAACAACTGATGCCGGATAACACCTCCATCAGCAAAAGCACCATCGCCCTGTCCAGTATTTGCCTGCTGGCAGCCCTGGTGCTGGCTCTTGTCAATCTGGCCACCGCAGAGCGAATCCAGGAACAGCAGCTTGCCATCGAACGCAAGGCACTATCGGCTGTCTTCCCGCCGGATCTCCATGACAATGACCTGCTGGAGTTTGCCTTTACCCTGTTACCGGGTGACAGGCGTTTTGAAGACTCTGAATTACTCGGGCTGACTTCAGAACGTTCCGCCTACCTGGCATACCACTCCGATACCTTTGCCGGTGCCATCCTTCCAGTGGAGGCTCATGATGGCTACTCCGGGGATATTGTCATATTGGTAGGCATTCTGGCCAACGGCCAGGTTGCAGGGGTACGTGTCCTTGAACACAGGGAAACACCCGGGCTTGGTGATAAAATTGATATAAGCATTTCTGACTGGATTCTTGGTTTTAATGGCAAGTCACTGGATAATCCTCCCCCGAACGGCTGGCAGGTACTCAAGGACGGTGGCGAATTCGAGGGACTGGTCGGTGCCACAGTAACACCCAGGGCCGTGATCAATGGTCTGCGCAAGGCACTGATCTTCTTTGAACGCAATTCACAACAACTCTTGACAATGGACACACGCTGAATATGCAGGACTCCATGAAAGACATCACCAGACAGGGACTGTGGGAAAATAATGCAGCACTGGTTCAGTTACTGGGTCTTTGCCCTCTGCTGGCAGTCAGTAATTCCGCTGTCAATGCACTGGGGCTGGGTCTTGCTACAATGCTGGTGCTTACCGGATCCAACGCGGCTGTCAGTCTCATTCGTGATTTCCTTAACCCAGCCATACGCTTACCTGTATTTGTCCTGATCATCGCGTCCTTTACCACCTTCGCCGAATTATTGCTGCGCGCCTATGCCATCACCCTCTATCAGGCGCTGGGTATATTCATTCCACTGATTGTCACCAACTGTACTATCCTCGGCCGGGCTGAAAGCTTTGCCTCAAGAAATGCCTTGCTCCCCTCACTGGTAGATGGATGTATGACAGGACTGGGCTTTGCGGCTGTATTGCTGGTACTGGGCATGGCCAGGGAGCTTTTCGGAACCGGCACTGTATTTGCCAACCTGAACCAGCTATTACCCTTTGTCGATAGCCAGGGACTCGTCTTATTCGATAATTACAAACCCTTCCTGCTGGCAATCCTGCCTCCCGGTGCCTTCCTGTTCATGGGACTGTTAATTGCACTCAAAAATATTCTCGACAGCAGAATCGCCAGACCGGAAGCAGAACCAGGCCCGGATATACCCGGCAGCAAACGTGTAAGGGTTACCGGATGAATAAAACCAAACGTACAGAAATTTTTACCCGACTGCGTAACGAAAATCCGGCTCCTACTACAGAGCTGAAATTTACTTCAGACTTTGAACTACTGATCGCCGTCATGCTCTCAGCCCAGGCCACGGATGTCAGCGTCAACAGGGCCACGGAAAAGCTGTTTCCTGTGGCCAACACCCCGGAAGCCATTTGTGCCCTGGGCGAAGAAAAAGTCAGGGATTTCATCAAGACCATCGGACTTTTTAACACCAAGGCCAGGAACGTTATCAAAACATGCAAGATGCTGATGGATAAGCATGAGTCCCGGGTGCCAACAACCCGTGAAGCGTTGGAAGCCCTGCCCGGTGTCGGACGCAAGACAGCAAACGTGGTGCTGAATACGGCATTTCGTGAAAAAGCCATGGCCGTGGACACGCATATATTCCGGGTATCAAACAGGACAGGCATTGCTCCAGGTAAGAATGTCCTGGAAGTGGAAAAGAAGCTGATGAAGTTTGTGCCGGAAGAATTCCTGCTCGATGCCCATCACTGGCTCATTCTCCATGGACGCTATACCTGTATCGCCCGCAAACCGCGCTGTGGGTCATGTGTCATTTCCGACCTGTGCGAATACCGTAAAAAAGAACTCGACTAAAATGCCTATGGAAAAAAAAGCCCCACCTGAGATACAGGCAGGGCCTTTTGACTGGCGGCCTGAACGTGAATTCAGGATTTACGTTTTTTTGCTATCGTGCGTAAACGCAGGGCATTAAGTTTGATAAAGCCTTCAGCATCAAACTGGTTATAGGCACCGGCATCATCTTCAAAGGAAGCCACCATATCATCGTAGAGTGAATCCGCTGAATTCCTGCCTACAACCACGACATTACCCTTGTAGAGTTTCAGGCGAATGGTGCCATTTACATATTCCTGGGTCTGGTCGATCAGGGCCTGCAGGGCTTCACGTTCTGGTGACCACCAGTATCCGTTATAGATCAGGGCAGCATAACGTGGCATCAGCCCATCCTTGAGGTGGCCAGCTTCCCTATCCAGGGTGAGAGACTCCATAGCCCTGTGGGCCTTAAGGAGGATAGTGCCTCCTGGCGTCTCGTAACATCCCCTGGCTTTCATGCCCACATAACGGTTTTCCACGATATCCGTACGCCCAATACCATTGGCGCCACCAATCCTGTTGAGTTGTTCGAGAATAGTTGCCGGTGAAAGTGGTTCACCATTGATGGCAACCACATCCCCTTTGACAAATTCCAGATCAATATAGGTTGGCTCATCAGGGGCATTCTCGGGAGAAACTGACCACAACCACATGGACTCTTCAGGCTCGGCACCGGGATCTTCCAGGATGCCGCCCTCATAGGAGATATGCAGCAGGTTGGCATCCATGGAGTATGGGGATTCATTCCCACGCTTTTGCTCTACAGGAATATCATGATCGGCGCAGTAGGCCATCAGTTTTTCCCGTGAGTTCAGATCCCACTCGCGCCAGGGGGCAATGACCTTGATGCCGGGACTAAGCGCATAGGCACCAAGTTCAAAACGCACCTGGTCGTTACCCTTGCCGGTAGCACCGTGCGATATGGCATCGGCGCCGGTTTCTGCGGCAATTTCCACAAGGCGCTTGGCAATCAGGGGGCGGGCAATCGACGTGCCAAGCAGATATTCACCTTCGTATATGGTGTTGGCCCGGAACATGGGAAAGACGAAGTCGCGGACGAATTCTTCGCGGATATCATCTATATAGATTTCCTTGACACCCAGGGCCTCGGCCTTGGCGCGGGCCGGCTCAACTTCCTTGCCCTGCCCCAGATCAGCAGTATAGGTCACTACTTCACACTGGTAGGTATCCATCAGCCATTTGACGATCACGGAAGTATCCAGACCACCGGAATAGGCCAGTACGACTTTCTTGATATCCGACATAATAATCTCCAGCTTGCAGCAGCCAGTCAATTCCTGGGCTTCTGCTGTCATGATTTACGCAAAGTCCCGCCTGCTGAAGTTTCGCTGGCGGGTAAAAAGGGGCGGTATTGTACCTTCGCAGCGCGGCTTTTAGAAATAATTCTCCACCCGACAGGACAAACAAGAACAAATTACTATATTGGATACAGAAGAACAGACTGTCAGTCCCACGATCAGTCCCTGTTCCTGATATACTTGCCCTCCGCAGGACTCCGCCCAACCCGACAAATTCGAGGACACGCTTTTCCATGCAGGAAATCACACTGACCAGGCCCGATGACTGGCATCTGCACTTGCGCGACGGCGCTTTGCTTCCTGACACCGTACCCCACACTGCACGCTACATGGGGCGGGCCATTATCATGCCCAACCTGGTTCCTCCGGTTACCACCACGACAGAGGCTGTGGCCTATCGTGAGCAAATTCTGCCCTGCATCCCCGAGGGTTCAAATTTCTCCCCCCTGATGACCCTGTACCTCACGGACAAAACCAGTCCCGAGGAAATCATGTCCGCCAAAGAAAGTGGATTGGTGTTCGGCGTAAAACTGTACCCTGCCGGCGCAACCACCAATTCCGATAAAGGCGTGACAGACATCATGCAAACCTACCCGGCGCTGGAAAAAATGGCTGAAGTAGGTATGCCCCTGCTTGTACATGGTGAGGTAACGCGTAGTGAGGTGGATATCTTCGATAGGGAAAAGACCTTTATCGATGAAATCCTGGCCCCGTTGCATGTCCGCTTCCCAACACTCAAAATCGTGTTTGAGCATATCACTACCCGGGACGCCGCTGATTTTGTCCTGGCATCCGGCGAGAATATTGGTGCCACCATTACCCCCCAGCACCTGATGTTTAATCGCAACCATATGCTGGTGGGTGGTGTGAGACCACACTACTATTGCCTGCCTATTCTCAAGCGCCATGTTCACCAGCAGGCAATGCAGGATGCCGTGGCCAGTGGTTCACCCAGAATCTTCCTGGGCACTGATTCAGCACCACATACACAAAATAACAAGGAAACTGCCTGTGGTTGTGCCGGATGCTTTTCCGCCCATGCCGCACTGGAGTTATATGCGGGGATATTCGAAGATCTTGGCATCATGGAAAAGCTTGAAGCCTTTGCCAGTTTCAACGGCCCGGATTTTTATGGCCTGCCCAGAAACATCGATAAAATCACACTGCGCAAGGAGCCCTGGAAGGTCCCTGAAAGCTACTCCCTTGGTCACGAAATTCTGGTTCCCCTGAATGCCGGTACCGAGATGCGCTGGAAGGTGATCAATGACTGAAACAATCCAGGATCAGGAATCGGAACCATCAGGCCTGGTTAAGCGTTTTCGGGGCTACCTGCCCATCGTCATTGATGTGGAATGCGGCGGCTTCAATAATCAGACAGATGCCATTCTGGAAATCGCTGCTGTCACTGTGGGTATGGATGAGCATGGTATTCTCGAACCCGAAGATACCTGGTTTTATCGTGTGGAACCTTTCCCCGGCGCAAACCTCGAAGACTCAGCCCTGAAATTTACCGGTATCGATCCTTTTCATCCCCTGCGCATCGCCCACAAGGAACCGGAGGTCTTCAGGGAAATGTTCAAAAATATTCGCAAGAAAATGAAGTCTGAACATTGTACGCGGGCCATCCTTGTCGGGCACAACGCCCATTTTGACCAGGGCTTTGTTAATGCGGCAGCAGAGCGCAACAATCTCAAGCGCAACCCCTTTCATCCCTTCTCCAACCTGGATACGGCGTCACTGAGCGCACTGGCTTTTGGCCAGACCGTACTTTCCCGCGCCTGCGAATGCGCTGGCATTGATTTCAACAATGAGGAAGCCCACTCTGCCCGCTATGATGCCGAGAAAACCGCAGAGCTTTTCTGCCACATCGTGAACCGTTGGCAGGAGCTCGGTGGCTGGCCCCTTGAGCATCAATCCCAAAAGTAGATTTACTCTTTGACCTTGGTCAAAGTTCCTGGCCGCTATTGCTATATAGTGACAACTGTTACCGTAAATATACACAGGAGTCAGTTATGGCAGGTGCTAGAAAAGTTCTGGTTATTATCGAAGCAACACAGGAGCGACATCTTGCCCTTGAAAGAGCAGTGATCACTTCCGAGATCAAGGAGCCTGGCTCCCATGTACACCTGTTCATCAGTGTTGACAGTGAAAAAGCCAATCTTTCGGCAGACAACAAGACGCTCTACAGGGATGACCAGTGGCTCAAGTCCATCACTGACAAACTCGACCATACTGGTGCCAGTTATTCCTTCGAATTCTGTTGGTCCAATGAGTGGCAAAAAGCAGTACTCGCCAGTGCGCAGCATTTCCAGCCCGACCATATCTTCATGCCGGATCCACAGGGAGAAAAGCAATCCCTGTTCAGCAATCAGCAATGGGCATTGCTACGCACGTCAGTTGCCCCGGTCTCCATCATTCGCTCGGATGACATCAAGCCGCGCAAGAAACTGCTGGCCGCTGTGAATATCCAGAAACAGGATGACCCGGAATATGCTCGCCTTAACGAAAAAATTCTCAGTGAGGGCCTGAGTATTGCTGAACACTATGGTGCTGATTTCTATGTCATCAATGCCTACAAGGACAGCATGCACTTTCCGGATCGACAGAGGATAATGAAATTATCCGGTCTTGAAACTGACCGGGTTCATGTGGAAGAAGGTGATCCCGCTACAGTTATTTCCAGGTATGCCGAACAGATCGGTGCCGACACTGTACTTATCGGTACGATGGCAAGGCATGGCGCCAAGGCCCTGATGAAAGGCAACACGTCTGAAAGGGTCCTGAGCAAGCTTGACCTTGATGTCATAGCCTATTCCTGAGCAGCTCTATAACTGCAAAGTTTCAACCCCCTTCTAACCGGGTGTCGCATTCACTGCACACCCGGTTTTTTTATGGATCTTCACTGGCACGTCCGACGCTTTACGGTCTATTATTGACCCATGAATCCCTGTCGGGCAGAAGCCGTTCATCAATCAGGCTGACGAAATATACAAACAATAATACAGTGGCCATGAATAGCGACAACAACAGGACCTACATCCTCAATTTAAAATGAAGCAGTTTCCCACTGAAAATACCGTTGAAGCCTGGACTGGATATGCCGCCAGTTTGCCTTCACTGGGTGAACACTGGATAGAAACGTCCAAATCACCAGGTAACCCGGTTGTTCTGGTCGATACCATGGGAACAAGCCTGAATGCCCGGATGGCGCTGACCGGTTCCCTGCTGCTTTCCAGGCAAATTGCTCAACGGAGTCCGGAACAAAATATCGGGCTGTTATTACCCACCACTGCGGGGGGCATGCTCGCTGGTATGGCTGTGATGATGCTGGGCAAGACGCTGGTCCCGTTAAATTATACGGCCCCGGTTGAAGTCATTATATCGGCCATTGAGCAGGCTGAACTCGATACGGTGTATACCTCCACCCGATTTCTCGACAAGCTGAAACAACGCGGTGCCGATCTCTCCTCCCTGGCTGAGCATGTCAACCTGGTTATGCTGGAAGATGTTCAAGCAGGGATTTCCAAAGTAAGAAAACTTGGCACTCTGCTGTCCTGCACTTTCCTGTCTGCCCGCCAGCTCAGGAAAAAATACTGTTCCATACCGGACACCGACAGCACAGCGGTCATTCTTTTTTCCAGCGGTAGTGAAGGTGCGCCCAAGGGCGTGATGCTTACACACCGGAATATTCTGGCCAACGTCAAGCAGGTCAGCAAGATTGTGAATGCCACACCCGATGATGTCATCATGGCCAACCTGCCCATTTTTCATTCCTTTGGCCTCACAGCCTGTCAATTCCTGCCTTTGCTCGAACGCATTAAAGTGGTCTGTCATGCAGACCCCACTGATGTTGTGGCCAATACCCGGGCTATTCGTGAACACAGGGCGACCATGCTCTTCGGTACATCCAGTTTCTTCAGGCTCTATATCAAGAATCACAAGATACAGGACAGGGACCTGGCCACTTTACGGCTGACCATTGCCGGTGCTGAAAAACTGCAGTCCGAAATCAGTGCCGCTTTCAAGCAACGTTTCAATAAAACCATCCATGAAGGCTATGGCTGCACGGAAACATCGCCAGTGGCCAACGTAAATACGCCCTTTGAAAATCTTGAAAGTCCACACCTGAGGGACAACAACAAGCCAGGTACTGTGGGCAAACCCATCCCGGGTACCCTTAACCGGATTGCTGATCCGGAAACACTGGCGCCACTCCCCCAGGGCACAGCCGGTATGATTATGATAGCCGGTCCCCAGGTCATGAAGGGTTATCTGGGCAACGAAGATCTGACAAGCCAGGTAATCGTCGAGCAGGATGGTCTGCGCTGGTACGTGACCGGGGATAAGGGATCCATCGACGAAGACGGTTTCCTCACGATTGAAGACCGCTATGCACGTTTCGCGAAGATAAGCGGTGAAATGATCGGTCTGGGGACCGTGGAACGTGCCCTGCGCTATGCACTGGATGATGACACCATCGAAGTCATGGCCATAAATGTGCCAGACCGGAAGAAAGGGGAAATGATTATCATCCTGGCTACAGAAGAACTTGAAGAGCGCACTCTTCGGCCCAAACTGCTTGCAGAAGGGTTGAATAACCTTGCCTTGCCGGCAGCCTACATCACCGTCGAAACCATCCCGAAACTTGGTTCCGGCAAGTCGGATTTCGCTACCGCCAAGGAAATCGCCCGGCAGGCACTTTTCCAAAACACCTCACAGTAATTATTTGGCCCATTGATCCAGGCAATTTGATACAGATCATGGTGCTGGTAACCCCCACCCCCCAGAATTGGCATGTATGAACTTTAACAGTTCCTTTTGTTGACAATGATTCTCATTAAGCTTAAGATTCTCATGAAATAGTGAATCAGGATAGAGTTGCAATATCATGTATGTCTGTCTTTGCAAAGCGGTAACCGATCGCCAGATCAAGGAATTCGTCAATGCAGGTGCAGGTTCTTTTGAAGACGTCTGCAGGGAACTGGGCGTAGCCACGCAATGCGGTAAATGCAGCCAGCTGGCCCAGAACATTGTTGAAACGACGGTGAAAAAAACCCCTTTCGAGCCCGCTGCCTGACTCTCTTCCCATCACGCTTCATGCGAATAAGATCGATAAATATTCGCATTATCAATTCTTCGAAAAATCATACACTTAATGCCAGAAACTGGACATTGAGCGATCATATCGAGACAATATCCATCGTCTTAATCCACCCTCTCGACTACAGGAATTATTATGAAAGGTGACAGCAAGGTAATTGAGCATCTCAACACCATTCTGGGCAATGAACTCGTCGCTATTAACCAGTATTTTCTTCATGCCAAGATGTTCGAAGACTGGGGCTTGAAAGAACTCGCAGAATTCACACGCGAAGAATCCATCGATGAAATGAAGCACGCGGATAAGATTATTGAACGTATCCTGTTTCTGGAAGGACTGCCCAATCTCCAGAGCCTTGGCAAACTGCATATCGGTGAGGCCACCGAGGAAATGCTAAGGTGCGACCTTGATCTGGAAATGCGAGCCATTCCCGACCTGCGCGAAGCCATCGCCTATAGTGAGGAAGTCAGGGACTATGTCAGCCGTGATCTGTTCAGGGAAATTCTCGATGATGAGGAAGAGCATGTGGACTGGCTGGAAGCCCAGTTGTATCTGATCGAGAACATGGGTATCCAGAACTACCTGGCCGAAAAAATGGATGAGGGCGGGAACTAAGTATCCATCCAGGCGGCCAGAAAAGGGCGACCAAAGTCGCCTTTTTTCATTCTGAATGTAATTACTTGTCCTTAATGCTTTCTCATTAATGGCTGGATGAGCCGGCGCCATGAAAGCGCAAACCCTGTCCAGACCATAAATAATGCTGCCAGGGATGCCAGGCCGGCAATTGTCTGTCCGATGAAGCCGTACATTTCCCCGGTATGTCCAAAACGGGTAATCCCCTGAATTTTGCTACCCACCGGCAGATCGGCATAGACACGTGTTTCTATAATAGCCCCGGTACTTCGATCCAGACTCAGGGTATGCCGCTTTTGAGCCTGGGCTCCATTGCCGCGATCCACATCTACACGCAATCGCTCGTCTGATTGCCCCGGCAAACTGATACTCAAGCGATTCCAGTCATCACCGGTATCTGCCAATACCTGGTCAACAAGACTGTCCAGGGACAGGGGGTTGGCGATAACAGCAGGCACATTCTGCGGCTGATCTCCTGCACTGCCACGCACAGGTCTGTCTGCACCCAGGGCGGAATAAATCAGGTCACCCGTCCATTCATAGTTGAACATGGCGCCAGTGTAGACAATGAAAATAAGCGGAATGGCTGCCCAAATACCAAAAATATGATGCCAGTGATAATCCCGGACTTTGTTATTTGGGTAATTTTTACGAAACAACAGGCGCGCCTTGAACATGGTCCAGCGGAATAATGTCGGCAGCCATAAATACAAACCGCTAAGGACCAGAAATAGAAATGCAAGATTACTCACCCCGGTGACTTGTCTGGCTATATCCCGGCTCTCACCTTCAGCACCAAACCAGCGGTGAAAACGGGTAATGGCGGTCCAGAAATTACTCAGGGACTCCGACTCGGTGTTCATGGCCTGTCCTGAATAGGGATTAAGAGATATCGCATCAAAGCGTCCAGCCCGGAACATGACCGGCGCGCCCGGATGATTGGTCAGCACTATCTGGCTAGCGCGGATATCCGGATATTCCACTTTCCGGATTTGATTAAGCTGTTCCAGGCTCAAACGATTGACCTGCTCACTGACCGGTACGTAAAGGCCCTCGGCAACCCACTGATTGATCTGTCTTTCATAGGTTAAAATCACCCCGGTAATGGACATGGAGAAAATAACCACTCCGGTGATAACACCACAAACAAGGTGGATCCAGAATATTATTTTTCGCACAGAGTTTCCGAAACAAGGTCTTTTCTAAATGATAACCATTATCATTAACGGTATCAATGGAAAAACGTCATGACTCCGGGGGAGATGACGCCTGGCCGAGATACAACTTCCGCCAGTGAATATAACCAAATACAACAATTAGCACATACCCCGCAAACAACAGCGCGGTCAGATACAACTCCCTGTCGATGTAAAGGTAGATCGACAGGGAATCAATCACCAGCCAGTAGAGCCAGTTTTCCAGTACTTTCCAGACTACAAGAAACGTTGTTACAACACTGGCCCAGGTAGTGAATGAATCAAGATAGGGTTTTACGGCCCCGGAGAACATTTCCAACAGGTAACCATTGATCAGCGCCGCCATTATCAGCACGGCAATGATCATACCGTGCTGCCAGGGCTGAAGGACACGGATATTCAAGCCTTCTTGCGAGCTCACCCCCAAGCGCCACTCATACCACCCCACTACAGCCATCACCACATAAAACAGGTTCAGCAGGGATTCCATCAGCAAGCTGACATCCCAGAAAATGAGGGTATAAATCGCTGAACTGGCAAAGGCACAATACCAGCAGGCAATATGCTCTCGGGTGGCAAGCAGAAGGTAGGCAACAGCCAGGATGACCGCCACGATTTCCAGTACAGGCATTATTCGTCGAGTTCGTGGCCGGGAATAAATTTCGCCACAAACACTTCCCGACCATGGGTTTCAAAGCTCCAGGCGATCAGGTCCTTCAGGGTATCCATGAGGTAGGTGTAATCCCCATGAATCATGGTCGAGGTCTGGGTAGTCGTTACCAGCAAGGCGTCACGCCTGTTCAGTTCTGCGATGAAATCCCTGATTTTGGATTTGTAGTCACTGTCAAAAGGGTAAAGGCTGAGCTCAATGGTCAGTTTCATGGTGTGGATCCGCTAATAAATGGAGTATCAGCCATTATAACCACGTGAACTACTGAACGGCGGCATCATTTATCACTGGAAGCCCCTCTTGACTGCCTATTTATCCGGTTGCGCCTTAAGAATAAAATAGGTCACGCCCTCCTCGGCTTCCACCACCATGTGATGAGGAATTCCGGGAGGAATATGCACCACATCGCCTTTACCGAGAACACGGCTACCACCCCCTTCTATGTGACGGCCTATGAATTCTCCATGCCCGGATTCCTCAATATCAACCATGCTTCCCCCTGTTACCAGGGTTGCAGAACCATCCACGACAAAATAGATGTCTGACCACGTCTCATGCAGTTCAGCAAATCCCGGACCGGCTTCCCTGTGCAGTAAATGCCCCATGTAGGACTCTTCGCTAATAATATTGGGCTGGACCGCCATCCCGTTAGGCTGTACCCGGCCAGCAAGAGTCTCCCCCATGGAAGAAAGCTCATCGGCTGTCCAGACATCCTGGGCAGATGCCAGCGGAGAAATAATCATTAACCATAAAAAGTGTAGTCGCATACCTGAAGTTCCATGTTATCGAGTCAGTGATCAGAATTATGGCATAAAACTACCCCATCCCATCGCCAGACTATTTGGAGTGTATTCATGCCAGGCAACCATGTTTTGCTTGGAAGATGGTAAAGTAGTGGACGACTGTAATTTGCTGCAGGCTATTGCGGACAACACACTTATCAGTAATACCATGTTTTAAAATAACCAATCAGCGTCTTGAAAACGGGACAACAATGAAATTACTGCGAATTCTTTTACCTTCAATCCTGCTTTTTGTATCGATGCCGTCTGGCGCTCATCACTCCTTCGTCGTACATTTCGTGGATGATGAACTGGTCACCGTGAAAGGAGTAGTGACAAGTTTTAGATTTACCAACCCCCATGGTGTCTTACTATTCCAGGCAACGGATGAGGATGGCAACCAAATTCAGTGGCGTGCTGAAACCAATTCGCCCAACGCACTTCGCAGACGTGGCTGGGCAAGAGACTCATTAAAAGTCGGCGATGAAGTCACCATCACCGGGTTTCCTGCACGTAACGAAGATCATTATATGCGCATCAGCATTGTGAGATTTGAGGATGGTCGTGAGTTAAGGGCCCAGGCAAAAGCTGACTGACACACCACCTTCTGAGAAATAATGACCACATATACCAGGAAATCCCGCCGAAACCCAAACTGCATTGCAAAAACTGCAATGCTTCCCTTCACGACAACAACTACTGCCCCAACTGCGGACAGAAAAGTGATACACACACGCTTAAATTCAGTGAATTCATCAATGAACTGCTCGATGGACTGCTCAATTTTGATTCCCGGGTCTGGCGCTCTCTGATCCCCCTGATTGCCCACCCGGGCAGGCTCACTACTGAATATATCAATGGACGGCGAATGCATTACCTGCCGCCATTCAGGCTCTACCTGATATTCAGCGTGGTTTTCTTCCTGCTTCCCAATGAAAGCCTTAACATCGAAAACGCCTTTCATGGAGACATGGATAGCATTGAAAACGTAAGCGACCTGCCCCTGTCAAAGGCAGACAAACCGACCGTTTTGTCAGGGGATCAGATTGATGCATCACAACCGGTAGTTCAGGATGCTGAATGCGTATTGGAAGGATGGCCTGTCGGCTCGTGGATTACCATCATGATGCGTAATGTGTGCCTGCAGTTTAATGATGATCCTGAACTGATTGTTCAGAAAATGATCGACAGCATCCCATTAATGATGATTATCGGCATTCCGCTTGTAGCTGTATTCATGCAAATGACTTATCTTCTTGCTGGTAGAATGTACATTGAACACATCATCTTCCTGCTTCATGCCCATGCTTTTTACTTCCTGGTTGCCATTCTCACAACGTTTTCTTCCTTACTGGGGTATTTCTATCCACTGCTCTCGGGAATTATGGAATGGTTCAATATCATTGCTACCTTGTATGTACCGGCCTATATATTCATGGCTATGCTCCGTGTATACGGAGACAGTAAAAGACTGACTTTTGCCAAGGTCTGTTTCATTATGCTGGGATATGGCTTCTCCATGCTTTTTGTCGGGGCGGGGAGTATTTTCGTCAATGCGCTGGCAGTCTAAGCTGCCTCAAACAGCTTCTTTCGGGAATGCTGCTTCCATAAAATGTTCAACACAACGCCTGCCAAAACCAGTCCCATACCCGCATAAGTAAGCAGATTGAACCCCTCACCAAAAAGGATATAACCCAGAACAATCGCATAGATAATACCCGTGTAATTCACAATGGACACGGTGGAAATTTCAGCCAGCTGATAGGAACGGGTCATATAGTACTGTGCCAATTGACTGGTAATTCCCACCATCAGTAGATAGAACCACTGCCACCCCCCAGGTTGCTCCCAGAACAGCAGACACCAAATTCCGGTGACAGGCAGACATACAAACGGAAAGTAAAAAATAATGACCAGCGGATGCTCGGTGGTAGACAACTTCCTGACACAGTTATAGGCAATACCCATGAAGATGGAGGTCACAACCCCGACCCCCAGGTGAAACAGGGTCACTCGGGCATCAAAGCCCTGGATGACCACCGTACCGGTAAAACTCAGTGCGAAAAAAAACAACTGCAATGGACTGATTTTCTCCTGCACAAACCAGATACCGATCAGCGTTGTGGAAATGGGAGCCAGGTAGGTGAGTGTCGACGCCGTCGCCAGGGGTATTTCATGGATCATGTAAAAATTCAGGCTCAGTGCAATAACCCCGGCTACACCGCGAAGTATAAGCATGGGCTTGTTATTGCCAAAAACCGGGACACGGGCTCGTTTTATTCCCCAGAAACACAAGGCCACTGAAATGACCGCCCTGAAAAAGATGATTTCCAGGGCCGGGATATTGGGCACAAGCTTGACGAACACTGTCATCAAGGCAAACAGGAAAGTGGCCACGGCCATGTACCATACGCCGCGGGTAGTATCAGTCATGATCATTCAGCAAAAAAAGAAAGAGCGGATTGTAGGGGGCCGGACAGCATGCCACAAGCATGAAGCTGATATTGTGCAAGATCGCACAATATAAATGCAAATAAGATTGATTATCATTTATATGTGCATTAATATTCGCTGGCGCTGCAACGAGAAGAATTCCATGAAACATTTACGATCACTCTGCCTGTCGGCCAGCCTATTAACATTTGGACTGGCAGTTCCCTTTGCTCTGGCCAAGTCTCCTGCGCAGGATTCACTTACCGAGATCGTTGTGCAGGGGCAATACCTCTATTCTGATCGGGTTAACGCCCTGCGGTCACCGACACCTGTCATCGATGTGCCGCAAAGCCTGACTATAATTTCAGCAGATCAGATACAGCTCCAGGGCTTTACCACTGTAGGTGATATGATCAATTACATACCTGGTGTAAACACTTCACAGGGCGAAGGCCATCGCGATTCCATCGTTTTCCGCGGCGTGCGCTCTACTGCCGACTTTTTCATTGATGGTGCCCGCGATGATGTACAGTACTACCGCCCGCTGTACAACCTCGAGCAGGTGGAAATCCTGCGCGGCCCCAATGCTCTGCTATTCGGACGTGGCGGCACCGGCGGCATCCTCAACCGGGTCACCAAGAAAAGTGTGATCGGGGAGAATTTCAACTCTTTCCAGGCTGCAAGCGACACCTTCGGTGAATACAGTATCCAGGCCGATAGCAACTTCTCGGCCAGTGACAATGTGGCATTTCGTCTTAACACATTTTATGAAAACCTGAATAATCAGCGCGACTTCTTTGACGGCGAACGCATTGGTATCAACCCGACAGCGAAGTTCAGGCTGACGCCGGCGACCACACTTGACATGTCCTATGAATACATCGATCACCAACGATTTATAGATCGTGGAATCCCCACCGGTTCAAATGGCCGTCCTGTCGAAGCCTTCAAGGACATCGTATTTGCCGATCCCGAATTGAACACTTCCGAACTCGAGGCACACTTGTATCGGGCATCACTACAGCACGAATTTTCCAACAGTCTGAAAGGCAACTTCAGTCTGTATCACGGTGACTTCGACAAGCTGTACAAGAACTTTTACGTCTCTGGATACGATCAGGCGCTAACATCGGATACCATGACGCTTGATGGCTACATCGACACAACCGACCGACAGAACACGATCCTGTCAGGCAATTTTATCTGGGAATTCAGCGCCGGTATGGTCGACCATACTATTGTGACTGGCGGTGAATTCATCGACACCTCCTCCGACCAGGACAGGTTCAATTCGTTCTGGGACACGACAACTGATGACAATGAAATGTTCTCGATAAACCGACCTCTGGATCTTCGCGGCGGGAGCGGTATCAATGCCAGCGGCAACCCGACTTTTAACAGCTACACCACCGATCTCAACGATGACACCAGGGTGGATATCGAAGTTCATTCTTTCTACATGCAGGACGAGATAGCGCTGTCGCAAATGCTGGATATCATCCTCGGTGCCCGCTTCGACAGTTTTGAAATCGAGGTCCTCAACGTCATTGCCAATGAGTCACGCCGTCGTAAAGACGAGGAAATTACTCCGCGGCTGGGCATGGTGTTCAAGCCCCGGGAAAATATTTCACTGTATGCAAGCTACAGCGAATCCTTCCTGCCGCGCAGCGGCGAGCAGTATGCCAATATCAACGGCAACAATAACCAGCTCGATCCCGACACCTTCTCCAACCTGGAAAGCGGTCTCAAGTGGGATTTCAAGCCCGGTCTCAGCCTGACAGCTGCCTACTTCGTCATCGAGCAGAGCTCGCCACAGGTTGCTGACAACAACCCGGAAACCCTGGATGTCATCGACTCTGAAATTTCAGGGTTTGAGGTCCAGCTGCAAGGACAGCTGACCGACCAGTGGCTGATCTCTGCTGGCTACAGCTATCTCGATGGTGAGCAGGTCAACCGGTCAGGCCCGACAGGCCTAAGACCAAGGGAATTGCCGGAGAACATGTTTTCACTCTGGAATACCTACCAGATGACGGAGAGACTGGGGTTATCACTTGGCCTGACCTATCAGGACGACAGCTTCATCGATAACGGAAACAACGCAACCCTGCCAAGCTTCACCAGGATTGATGCAGCGGCTTTCTATGACATCTCGGATAAACTGAGAATCCAGGTGAATATAGAAAATCTGACCGATGAGCTCTACTTCCCGAACGCTCACAGCACGCATCAGGCTACTGTGGCCGCACCCATCAATGCACGTCTCGCGCTTAGCGGACGCTTCTAGTTTATCTCTAGAGCAGGATGCCCAACTCAGGTATGGGACCGAATCCAGTCAAATCATCTGAATAAAAAAGCTGGTTTGACAGGGTTTGGCCCCGTATTTATCAAGCTACTCAGGCCTCGCCGGCTTCCTCACCTTCCCTTTTGGCGGCTGAATCATCCAGCAGAGACTTGAGTTCACCGCTCTGGTACATATCTGTCAGGATGTCGCAGCCACCTACCAGCTCGCCGTCGACGAACAGCTGTGGAAAGGTCGGCCAGTCGGAGACTTTTGGCAGGTTGGCGCGAATTTCAGTATTAGACAGAATATCCACGTAAGCGAACTTCTGCCCGCAGGCCATCATGATCTGCACTGACTGGGCAGAGAACCCGCACTGGGGCGCATTGGGGTTACCCTTCATGTAAAGAATGACAGGGTTATTGGTGATCTGGTCACGAATGACGTTTTCAATGGCGTTTTCTTCACTCATGGTAAATCCTGATTGTCGGGGGCTGAAATAAAAAAAGTGGGCGCATTCTACTCGATTTCAAGCTAATACGCAGAATTTTTATTACTGGATGCCCTGTTAACCCCTTATTAAATAGTGGGTTATTAACAAATCTGCTCTGTTTACCGGAAAAACCCTGTTAACTCCGGCGAAAGCTTAGAGGTCAGCCGGATTGCCATGAACAACCCTCCCTCCAACGAGAGTCATCAGGGAGCGTACCTGCTTTATGTCCTCATCGGGTACAGCGGCTTCATCAAAGTAATCCCGGTCAAGCACGACCAGGTCTGCCAGCATACCTGGTGCAATCGACCCCAGATCGTCTTCCTGCAAAAACCAGCGATTGGCCGCTGTATAAAGCTTCAGGGCTTCCTGGCGTGACAGTGTCTGACCCTCATTGATCAGTTCCCCGCGGGCATTCATGCCCGTAACAGCGTAGTACAACCCAAGCCAGGGATTCATCGGGGATATCTGCATACCGTCACTGCTCATGCCCATGGGAATACCGGTTTCAGCCAGCATACGGAAAGGAGGACCATTTTGCTCAGCTGTTCCCGTGATATAGCGCCAGCCACCCAGGACACTGACGCCACCGCCTAGGTTATTAAGCTTATCGGCATACTCTTCTGTGATAAAAGGCACATGGGCAACTACCCATCCAAGCTGGCTGATACCTTCTCCACCGATCTCGTTATGTACCTGCTCCCAGCCATCAATGATGACCTGGTAATCATTCCCAAACAGGGAATGGTTTTCATTACGCCATCCCGCTTCAGCCACCCGCCGGGTACCATTGAGCCACTCTTCCGTGGCATTGAAAATAATCGGACTGGTTCCGGCAGTAAACTCACCGATACCGGTAACGCGAAGCATGTCGTCCCCGGTTTCAGGAAAGACATTATCCAGGCGGGCCCGCAGTTGCGGTGTGGCCGGATCACCTTCCATATGCAGGAAATTAATGCGCACACGAGCCAGCATCCCTTGGTCTTGATGAAGTCTCTGTATGGCATGATATGAGCGATAGGGATCCATGTTCGCCGCACCATCAGCATCGGTACCTGTCAACGGGAATCCTCCCTGATCAAGATGGGTTGTGAGTCCCAGACCAACAGCATAGGCCATGGCATCTACCGTGCCGCGTATCTCGTCTTCAGGTGTCTGTAATTGACGCAGTGCATACAAAGTCTGCGTAGCAGGATTAGGTGCCTGGCCACCGGCAACTTCACCATTGTCACCGATCTCAATACCATGGGATTCAAAAAAGGCCTTACCCAGTGAATTGGTCACACCCGGTCCTGAAAAACTTTCCTGTATGTAGACAGGATGATCCGGCACGACTTCATCCAGTTCATCCAGCACAGGGAAACGCGGAGGACTGGGAGGTGCTGTAAACTGGTTGATACTGAACCCCCCAATTGCCGTGATCCATTCTCCCCGGGGCACTTCCTCTGCCCTCGTCCCCAGTGTTGCCAGCACCTCGGGGATGGACGTAGCGTTTTCCAGACGGGTGTCATAGCCAGGGCGCAACCCCAGCAGAATAATGTGATTGTGGTTATCAATGAGGCCAGGCACGACAGTGCCACCTTTCAGATCGATGATTTCAGTACAATCCCCGATTGGCTGGATATCATTGCCCACGTCGACAAAACGCCCACCGGAAATACGGGCAGAATTCACGATAGCGTCAACATCATCCATGGTGTGGATGACACCATTGACCAGCAAAAGATCATCCACCGGCAAACATTCAGGTGTCGCTACTGCAGGTGCCTCCTGCATAACTTCCTGGCCACACCCGCTCAGTAAAGTGGTTAGAAGAAAGAGTAAAAGAGGACGACCTGGTAAAACATTTCTGTCGCAAAAGTTCATATCTAACCCCGACTATGATATTGGCAATAACAAACGAGTATATAGCGACCACAGAGCATGACAATCAAACAAAGAGCGGATTACGCTACAAAACCAGAAAAACCTCACCCTGTAAATGCAGTGAGAGTGTTACCTGGTTTTGTCTGCTGATCCCCAACCACCACCGCCTGGTGTTTTCAGTGTCAAACGGTCACCCGCCTCCAGAAGAATAGAGGTTTTACCCGGCAACACCTGGTCATTGAGCAGATTAACACCCGCCATACCCGACTCTCCCTCCCCGAGCCCCCATGGTTTGTGATGCCGCCTTTCTGTTAGCAGGCTCAGTTCTGCAGGCTCCAGGAATTCATACTCCCTGACAAGACCATCTCCTCCCGGGTGTTTACCTGCTCCACCACTGCCTGTCCGGATTTCATAGCGGTTGACCCTGAGCGGATAATGCATCTCGAGACTTTCCACCGGAGTGTTGAGTGTATTGGTCATATGGGAATGTTTCGCACTTAATCCCGAAAAGTGTGGCCCTCCACCGTGACCGCCGGCCAGCGTTTCATAATAGTCCCAGTGACCACGTTTGGACCTGGCGCCCATGGCGACATTGTTCATGCTGCCCTGGCTCGCTGCCGGAATCCTGTCCGGCAATGCCTGTTGCAAAGCCCCCAGCACCACATCAACGATGCGGGTAGAAGTTTCCACATTACCCGCGGCAACAGCTGCCGGTGGCCTGGCATTAACCAAAGACGCTTCAGGTGCAGAAATGGTGACCGGGCGAAACAGCCCGGCGCAGGCAGGTGCGTAATCCGGCATCAGGCACCGGAAACAGTAATACACCGCCGCAGCGACAACTGGTAGGGGACAATTAATATTGCCGGGTACCTGATCATCTGTACCGGTGAAATCCACTATAATGCCTGAGCCGGAAATACCAAGCCTGACCCTGATAGCGATATCGACATGACCAAGCCCGTCATCATCCATAAAGTCCTGGAAGTGGTACTCTCCCGCTGGTATCTGCGCCAGGCTTGCTCGCGCCACCCGCTCGCCGTAGCTATTGAGTTCACGCAGCCCATTCTGGAAGTCTTCAACACCAAGCTGCTCCACAAGCTCGCACATCCGCTGCACACCGGTATTAACCGCACTGACCTGGGCCGCCATATCTCCGTCCAGGTGATAGTCGGCCACCTGCCCGTGAATACCCTGTAGCTGAGCCCAGAGGGTTTCATTCAATTGCCCCTGTTGCATGAGGAATTCAGGCGAAATAACAATCCCCTCCTCTTCCAGTTTGTGTGTAATGGGCATGGACCCGGGAGAGTCCGATCCTATATTGGCATGATGGGCCCGGTTCACCGCAAAGCCCTGAAGCTCTGCCGATACAAACACGGGTGCGACAACGGTCACATCGGGCAGATGCGTGCCGCCCAGGTAGGGATCATTGAGAACCAGCACATCCCCAGCCTGCCACTGGAAACGGCTGACGATGTCTGCCATGGCATAGGCCATGCTGCCCAGGTGAACCGGAATATGGGCGGCCTGGGCACACAATTCTCCATGGCGATCAAACAGGGCACAGGAATAATCCAGCCTATCCTTGATATTGGGAGAAAACGCTGTCCGTCTCAAAACAACTCCCATCTCGTCACAAACGGACTCCATGCGGGAAACGAAAAGACTGAGCTTAATGGGATTCATAGAGGAAGCATAAAGGCAAAAGCCAAAAGCTGAAAGCAATGCAAGCACATCTTTCCCCATTAACCTCAAGCTTAATAGTTTCATCCTTTTAGCTTTCAGCTTTTGGCTTTAGTCCTGAACATCCGCTGTACAGAACTTGCGGGCAGGAGCCGCATTCTTTAAAATTCATGCCTTTCCCGGGCAGCAACAGCTGCCTGTTTTCTTTTCAGGGGACAGAAAATGTCTGACAATCATGCGTTGATGCACACCTACAACAGAATTCCTGTGGACTTTGTTCGCGGTGAAGGTTCATGGGTCGTTGATTCAGAGGGTAAACGCTATCTGGATGCCATCAGCGGCATCGCCGTATGCGCCCTTGGCCATAGCCATCCGGGGTTTATCAAGGCTGTTCAGGATCAGGTAGCCACGCTGGTTCATACCTCCAATCTGTATGGCGTTCCCTTGCAGGCTGAGCTGGCAGAAAAGCTGTGTGAAGCGTCAGGCATGGACAGGGTATTCTTCTGCAACTCCGGGGCAGAAGCCAACGAAGCAGCCATTAAGATTGCCCGCATGCATGGCCATAATCATGGCATTGAGGTACCAGGAGTGATCGTGATGGAGGGGGCATTCCACGGCCGAACCATGGGCGCCCTGACGGCCACCCACAGCAATCGTCACCAGGGCGGCTTTGCCCCGTTTCTGGATGGTTTTCACCGTGTTCCTTTTAACGATGTTGGCGCCGTCGAGAACACTGTAAAAGCGAATCCGGACATTGTGGCTATTCTTGTAGAACCCATCCAGGGAGAAGGTGGTATCGTCTTACCCGCTTCTGACTACCTCAACAAACTCCGGGCAATTTGTGATGATAACGACATGCTGCTGATGCTGGATGAAGTCCAGACAGGAAATGGTCGCACGGGTAAATACTTTGCCTTTCAACACAACGGTATTCTTCCCGATGTTATCTCCACCGCCAAAGGTCTTGGTAACGGTTTCCCCATTGGTGCCTGCCTGGCCAGCGGCAAGGCGGCAGAAATTTTTCAGCCGGGACATCATGCCACGACGTTTGGCGGCAGCCCACTTGCCTGCGCCGCTGCAATTGCCGTTAATGATGCATTGCTTGGTGAAAACCTGCTGGACAATGCATTAGTCCAGGGTGATCGCATCAAATTCGGACTCAGTATGCGTCTGCAAAATGCTGCCCATGTGGTATCCGTCCGTGGTACCGGCCTGATGATCGGTATTGAGCTGGACAGGCCCTGCGGGGAACTGGTGGAAGCCGCGCGGCATCAGGGACTTCTGATCAACGTGGCATCCGGTAATGTGGTCCGCCTGGTACCGCCATTGAATATCAACGAAGAAGAAAGCGACCTCATCATCGAAAAGATCAGCGCACTGATCCAGGATTTAACACAATGAGCACAAGACATTTCCTCACCCTGCTGGATATTTCTTCCCAGGAGTTCAGGGATATCATCAGCCGTGCCAGCGAACTCAAGGACATGCTCTCGGAGGGCGTGCCCCATGAGCTTATGAAGAACAGGGTCCTGGCCATGATTTTTGAGAAATCCTCGACACGTACCCGCGTCTCCTTCGAGGCGGGTATGAGCCAGATGGGCGGTTCCGGTCTGTTCCTTTCCCCCCAGGATACCCAGCTGGGACGCGGTGAACCTGTTGAAGATACCGCACGGGTCCTGTCACGCATGGTTGATGGCATCATGGTGCGCACATTCGAACATGAAAAAATCGAGCGCATGGCTGATTTTTCCAGTGTGCCGGTGATCAATGCCCTCACGGATGACTACCATCCCTGCCAGCTTCTGGCAGACATGCAGACCTATTTCGAACATCGTGGTGATATCCAGGGCAAGACAGTGACCTGGATCGGTGATGGCAACAACATGTGTAACTCCTATATCAATGCGGCTCGCCAGCTGGACTTTGAACTGGTCGTGGCCTGCCCTGAAGGCTATGACCCGATGGCATCGCTGGTGGAAAACAACAGCGACCGGGTCAGGATAGTCCGCACTCCTGAACAAGCGCTTCCCGGCTCTTCCCTGGTGGTGACAGATGTCTGGGCATCCATGGGACAGGAAGATGAACGGCTCAGGAGGGAGCAGGACTTTGAAGGGTATGAAGTCACCCTGGAACTCATGGCACTGGCCAATGACGATGCCCTGTTCATGCACTGCTTGCCAGCCCACCGCGGAGAGGAAGTCAGTGCAGAGGTACTCGATGCCCCCGATTCCATTGTTTGGGATGAAGCAGAGAATCGGCTGCATGCCCAGAAAGCCTTGCTGGAATTCCTGATGTGTTAGGCTTGGCTGTGGTCGCCCGGGGTTGCCACTTCTGCTATTTATAGACCAACAGGGTTTGTCCTGGCTCATTGCACTGGTAACTTGTCACTTTCCCATGAATACATTGCTGGCACTCAAGAACATCCATTGTCGCTATGATGACCAGGTTATCATCGACGACCTGAGCTTCAGTGTCGAAAAAGAACAGATTATCAGCCTGCTCGGCCCCAGTGGCTGCGGCAAGACAACGGCACTCAGGGCCATCGCCGGACTGCATGATATTGAAGGCGGTGAAATTCTCCTCGATGGCCAGTGCCTGAGCAATGCCGGCGCTACTACCCCACCGGAACAGCGCCATATCGGCATGGTTTTTCAGGACTATGCCCTGTTCCCCCACCTCAATGTTAGAAAAAATATCGCATTTGGCCTCCATGGCCAGGACAGAGAAGTGGTTGAAAAAACAGTCCTGCAACTGCTGGCTCTGGTGCGACTGGAAGACCACGCAGAGAAATTTCCCCATCAGCTTTCCGGAGGGCAGCAACAGCGAGTCGCCCTGGCCCGGGCACTGGCACCTGCCCCAAAAATCCTCCTCATGGATGAACCCTTTTCAAATCTGGACACGGAAATGCGTCGTAGTCTGAGCCGGGAAGTCCGCGACATCCTCAAGGAGAGAAAAATCAGTGCCATTCTGGTCACTCATGACCAGGAAGAGGCTTTTACTGTTGCCGATGAAACCGGTGTCATGCTGGAAGGGGATTTACAGCAATGGGGACGAGCCACAGACCTCATTGAAAACCCCGCCAATGACTTTGTTGCAAGATTTCTGAGTCGTAGCTAGTTTTTTCAAAACACTATATATAGTGTTACTCTCAAAAAAGCTTATGCTGCATTTCTGTGCATTTGCGTCCCTTCATCGGGGTCAAACCATACAGGATCCACTATAAGACACTGAATCTGATGGATTTCCATGGCATTCGCGTTTATATCTGTTTTGCCCGCTGCTGGTGCAATGTCACATTTTTTTTGTTACCCCTTATTTATCCACAGCGGTATATACCCAACTACTCACAATTTATCCACATCAAAAACACACATTATTGGCTTGCATATAGCAAAAACTACCTGATATAGTGCGTAAACAATAAATTTACACAATATATTGTGCTTCGAAAATATCTTGGGTACACTGAGCAGGTGTAGCCAAAGAGAAAATAATCAATGTTTACCATTGGTTAAAAGGCAAAGCTAGAAGAGGCTTTACCTGACAGAAAGCACAAATCAGGGGATGCAAGAGACCAGGTGGAATATCAATTCAGGGAATATTTTCAGCGTTTTTACCCAAAAACTGCACGTACCCCCGAATTATCACCCCCTTCCCTGATCACGCTTGAGAGTTTATCCACAGGCTTTCAGCGAGAAAATCGGGATTTCGCTCAAACACAACATCTTGTGTTTGGGAAATCCGGGCCTACCAGGCCCCTCTTCCGGTAAATCCACACCGGAAACAAGAGGCTCTTACACGTAATACCTGTATTGGCGCGATGCCGGGCATCGTCCATGGTGATGTAGCAATCTTGTAGCCTTATATAGATTAATGAATGTGACGGCTGATCCAGCCGGGATTCACAGTAACAGCAGGAACATTAGAAGTATTAGAAACATCAGGGACATAGGAATTTTTGGCAGTATCCAGTCCTGGAGAAGCATCACGAGACTTGGCAAGAAACCGGAAAGCGGGCGCCAAAAAAGCCTCCGACAACGCCGAAAGGCAGAAATTGCAAGACCAAACAAGGGCTCTTAAGCCCACAAGCAGTGAAACGCTGCTGAAATATCAACTGGAACGATAACAAGAGACAAAATACCGGAGTTAATCAATGCAACCTGAAGTTGAATCATCCTCATCCCCGTCCCCTGCTGCTCCACAGCCTCAGGAAAATACCGACAGTTCCATTTCTGCGATGGCTCCAGGCACATTAAGAGTCATCAAGCGCAATGGCGCTGTCGTTGGCTATGATCCATCAAAAATTACTGTGGCCATAACCAAGGCGTATATCGCAGAGGAAGGCGGCAATGCCGCGGCATCCAGCCGTATCCATGAAACCGTGGAACGAATGGCTCGGGAAATTTCAGAAACCTTCAAACGCCGCATGCCTTCAGGTGGCAGCATTCACATTGAAGAAATCCAGGACCAGGTAGAACTCATGCTGATGCGCTCCGGTGAACACAAGGTTGCCAGGAGCTATGTGATCTATCGCGCTGAGCGTGCCCGCGAACGCGAGGAAAGCCGGGGTGTCCAGGCTGAACAATCCCAGGATTCCGGCATCACTGTCACCATGGATGACGGCTCAAGTCGCCCGCTGGATACCGCCCGGCTGCGTACGGTCATCTTTGAGGCCTGCGAAGGACTGGACGATGTCAATGGTGACGCACTCTATGATGAAACCCTAAAAAACCTCTATGACGGAGTTAAACACAGTGATGTCCAGGTTTCCCTGGTGATGACTGCCCGCACCCTCGTTGAGCAAGAGCCCAACTACAGTTTCGTCGCAGCGCGTCTCCTGCTGGACAGCCTGCGCAGCGAAGCTCTTACCTTCCTGGGAGTGGCCGAAAGTGCCACCCAGTCAGAAATGCATTACAAGTATGCCACTGCCCTGAAATCCTACATCCAGAAAGGCGTGGAACTGGAACTGCTCTCCCCCCATCTCCTGGAATATGACCTGGACCGCCTTGGCGAAGCCCTGAAAGCCGATCGGGATGAACAGTTTACCTATCTTGGTCTGCAGACCCTTTATGACCGTTACTTCATTCATAGTGATGGTACCCGTTTCGAGCTTCCCCAGATCTTTTTCATGCGTGTGGCCATGGGCCTTGCATCCAATGAAGAAAACAGGGAAGACTGTGCCATTGAGTTCTATAACCTACTCTCCAGCTTTGACTACATGGTGTCCACCCCCCAGCTGTTCAACTCCGGCACCCTGCGTCCACAATTATCGTCCTGCTTCCTGACGACCGTCCCTGATGATCTGAGCGGGATCTACAATGCCATTCATGACAATGCCATGCTCTCCAAATGGGCAGGCGGTCTCGGCAATGACTGGACTCCTGTACGGGCCCTGGGTGCCTACATCAAGGGCACCAATGGCAAGTCCCAGGGTGTTGTCCCTTTCCTGAAAGTAGTCAACGATACAGCCGTTGCAGTAAACCAGGGAGGCAAGCGCAAAGGCGCCGTCTGTTCCTACCTGGAATCCTGGCACCTGGACATTGAAGAATTTCTCGAGCTTCGCAAAAACACGGGTGACGATCGTCGTCGTGCCCATGACATGAATACAGCCAACTGGATTCCAGACCTGTTCATGAAGCGTGTTTTCGAAGACCGGGAATGGACGCTTTTTTCGCCAAATGAGGTCCCTGACCTGCATGACCTACATGGCAAGGCCTTCGAGGAACGCTATGAGCACTATGAAAAAATGGCCAGGGAGGGCGCGCTCTATGTGCACAAAACCATCCAGGCCAAGGACCTCTGGCGAAAAATGCTTTCCATGCTGTTTGAGACGGGCCATCCCTGGATTACCTTCAAGGATTCCTGCAACACCCGTTCACCCCAGCAGCACGTAGGGACAGTACACTCGTCCAACCTGTGTACAGAAATCACCCTGAACACCAACAAGGATGAAATCGCGGTGTGCAACCTGGGCTCTGTCAACATGGTCAACCATGTCAGCGAGAATGGGCTGGACCGTGACAAACTGCGTGAGACTGTTCATACCGCCGTACGCATGCTTGATAACGTTATCGATATCAACTACTACTCCGTCCCTCAGGCGAAGAACTCGAACATGAAGCATCGCCCCGTTGGACTGGGCATGATGGGCTTCCAGGATTCCCTGTATCTCCAGAACATCCCTTACAGCTCACAGGATGCAGTCAAGTTTGCTGACAACTCCATGGAGGCCATCAGCTACTACGCCATTGAAGCCTCCACCCTCCTGGCAGAGGAGCGCGGCACCTATGAGACCTATGAGGGATCTCTGTGGAGCCAGGGGATACTGCCCATCGACTCCCTGCAGAAACTGCGGGAAGAGCGCGGTGATCAGTACCTGGAGGTGGATTACAGTACTACCCTGGATTGGGACAGTATGCGTGACAGAGTGAAAACAAGCGGCATGCGTAATTCCAATGTTATGGCCATTGCGCCGACGGCAACAATAGCCAATATTACCGGTGTCTCCCAGTCCATTGAACCGACCTACCAGAACCTGTACGTAAAATCGAATCTCTCCGGTGAATTCACCGTGGTCAACCCCTACCTGATCAAGGACCTGAAAGAAGAGGGTTTATGGGACAGCGTCATGATCAACGATCTGAAATATTACGACGGTAGTGTGCAGAAGATTGACCGCATTCCGGAACGTCTGAAGACCCTGTATGCCACGGCCTTTGAAATCAGTCCCCAGTGGCTGGTGGAAGCGGCAAGCCGCCGACAAAAATGGATCGATCAGGCCCAGTCCCTGAACCTTTACATTGCAGAAGCCAATGGCAAGAAACTGGATGTGACCTACAAAATGGCCTGGTTGCGTGGCCTGAAAACCACTTACTACCTCCGCGCCATGGCGGCCACAAGCACGGAAAAATCCACTGTCAATTCCGGCACGTTGAACGCTGTCTCAGCCAATGCGCCCGAACCGGCCGCTGCAGGTCCGGCAGAGGTGCCCCAGGCATGCTCTCTTGACGATCCGGATTGTGAAGCCTGTCAGTAACAACCAGCAGACTTCGAAGACAGTTAACACTGATACGAAAGACACAAAAGAAAAGAATCAAGAGGTAAACCTTTATGTTGTCATGGGAAGAGCTAAACGCTGACGAAAACGCACCGGTACAGGCACCATTCGTTGATGAAACCCCGACACCTGTTCAGGATGCAGCACCATCCCCGGATGAGGCCTTTGAAGCAGAGCCAGCGTCGCAGGAACAGGCAATTCGGAATGAAGCAGCCCTGAGCGGCAATGAAACAGCCCTGAGCGCCGATGCAGGCCAGGATACCGCTCATCCTGATGTCGGTGATGTACCTTCCGTTGAGTCCCTGGAAATCGACAATGAGCTCAGTGCGGTGGAACTGGCCCAAAAAGCCGTGGCTGAAATGGATTATACCGATGGACAGGAAGAACTGGCCGGCACCGCTGAGAGGGTCACCGTAGACCAGAAGCAGATGATCAACTGTCGTGCTGACCTGAACCAGCTAGTCCCCTTCAAATATGACTGGGCCTGGCAAAAATACCTGGATGGCTGCGCCAATCACTGGATGCCACAGGAAATTAACATGAATGCGGATGTTGCCCTGTGGAAGAGGCCCGATGGCCTGACTGAAGATGAACGGATTATCGTAAAGCGGAACCTCGGATTTTTCTCCACAGCCGATTCCCTTGTCGCCAATAACCTTGTGCTGGCCATCTACCGTCTGGTCACGAATCCCGAGTGTCGCCAGTACATCCTGCGGCAGGCATTTGAAGAGGCAATCCATACGCATGCCTACCAGTACTGCATTGAGTCTCTGGGCATGGACGAGGGTGAGATCTTCAACATGTATCACGAGATTCCTTCTGTCGCGAAAAAAGCCTCCTGGGGCCTGAAATACACCAAGGAAATCTCCGATCCGACATTCAATACCGGTACACCGGAAACTGACAAGCAGCTGCTGCAGAACCTCATCGCGTTCTATTGCTGCCTGGAGGGTATCTTTTTCTACTGTGGCTTCACCCAGATTCTTTCCATGGGCCGCCGCAACAAGATGACCGGAACATCCGAGCAGTTCCAGTACATTCTGCGTGACGAATCCATGCACCTGAATTTCGGTATCGATATGATCAACCAGATTAAACTCGAAAATCCTCACCTGTGGGATGACGACATGAAGCAGACAGCTACCCAGATGATCCTGGAGGCGACACAGCTGGAAATTGAATATGCCCGCGACACCATGCCACGAGGCGTACTCGGTATGAATGCGGCAATGATGGAGGACTACCTGAAATTCATCGCCAATCGTCGTCTGGCCCAGATCGGGTTACCGGAGCAGTTTTCCGGCGTACAGAATCCGTTCCCATGGATGAGCGAGATTATGGACCTGAGAAAGGAAAAGAACTTCTTTGAGACCCGCGTTATCGAATACCAGACCGGCGGTGCATTAAATTGGGACTAAACCGTTAGGGGAAACTTCTGCGCCCAGCATATCCTTGCCGGAAAGTGGCTCGGACTGGTTTCGCTAGTAACGTTTCCTGATTATTGGAGTTGAGCCTGGAATCTGGAACCTGGAAAGAAATGTAGTAAACAGGGTACTTCTGAATGGCTGGATTTACCCAACAATACAGGCAATATAAGGAATCAATCCTATGGCCGACAAGAAAGACGTGGAGCAAAACGCGGAACAGACCCTGATTACCCTCGACCAGCTAAGCCAGACGCTGGAAGTGATGACCTGTGTCGTGGACCGCCTCAAGCAACATCTGACCCGTCAGATGTCACTGAATGCCGAAATGTTTCACGATGAAGAGAAAGTGAAGAAGGCGGAAGCTGAAGAACGTGCCAAGGCATCCCGTCAGCTACAGCAGGAAAGCTTCGTCGTGGAAATCAGCCAAAAAGAACTGGAGGAAGGCAGCGACCCGAACAAAACAGTTCACTAGTTGCCAGGCCTTCATCAGGGTCCCTGCCTTACAGAGTATCCTGCACTATAGTGAAACCGGAAACGTTTCAGGGAACTTTTTCCGGTTTTTTTATGCCCTGGGTTTTGATCGGACTTTTTTACCAGCTTAACCTGCCTGACCACATCTCCCTGTGCTAGTATCTGCCCCATGGGCATCAAGAAAATCAAACATGAAAAAGAACTGCTGCACGAAGCCATTCGGGTTGGATCTGCCTATTTTGAAAAACGTGGCGCAGGCAAATTTGACCCGGATGATCATGCAGACATCAAGGTAAGAGCCATATACACCCTGCTCGTGAGGGACAAGTTGATTTCACCCCTGGCAAAAAACCAGGAAGATGTCATGCACATGAAACATAAACTGGCGCTGTGGATACAAAGAACCCTGCCAGACAATCATCCGTTGAAAGCTGAATAAGCCAATTACCGATGCGCCTTCTGTCTACACTGCTTTTACTTGGTGCCTGTTCACTTTGTAGTGCCGCAGAAACCCTTCCCCCCCTTGAGACGACAACCAGCTCATTGACGCCTGCTATCAGCATGGTGGATACACTCTCTCCGGATATCTCAATCGACGTCGGGGCTGTAGTAGAGACCACCGCGTCCATTACCTATAGTTTCAGTCGCGAGGATTTTGACAATCCCCTGGTCGAGATCAGGACTTCTCTGGGATCAATGGTACTGGAACTGTTTCCTGATGAAGCCCCGCGCACCGTAGAAAACTTTATCGGTCTAGCAGAAGGAACAATGCCCTGGATTGATCCTGACACCGGCCTGGAAGTCATGCGCCCGTTTTATGATGGTCTGGTATTCCACCGTATAATTGACGGCTTCATGATTCAGGGAGGAAGCCCTACCGGCCTGGGTGATGGATCACCGGGATTCAGTTTCCCGGATGAAATCAATGCACGCAGTCTGGGCCTGGACAAGATGCAGGTTTTCGATGATCAGGGTAGACCCCATCCTATCCTGGCTATTCGCAACCAGCAGGATTTCCAGGAAAAAATACTTGCTCCCCTTTATGCGCAAATGGGCATTACCAGCGAACAGCAGCTTGAGGATAAAATTGACGAAATTGATCAGCGTTTAAGAAATATGTCGGTGAAGGAAAGTTTCGAAAACCTTGGTTATCGATATACGGAGCGGGTAATTTCACGCATGCCTGTGCGCGGTGTAATCGCCATGGCCAACAGCGGCCCGAACACCAATGGCTCACAGTTTTTTATCAATCTTGGGGACTCTGACTGGCTGGCCGGAAAACATACTGTTTTTGGCAAGGTCAGGGCCGGATTGGATGTTCTGGATGCCATTGGCAAAGTCACCGTCGATAACCAGAATCGCCCCGTGGAAGATGTCATCATTTTATCCATCCGGCTGATCACCATTTAATACAAACAAAAAGGAAGTAATACCAACAATGACCAACAACAAAGCCACCAACGTTGTCTGGCATGAAAGCCGGGTAGACAGGGAAACACGTGAAAAAAATTTCAGCCAGAAAGGAGCGACATTATGGTTTACAGGTCTTAGTGGCTCAGGCAAGAGCACGCTGGCCTTCACGCTTGAACATAAGCTGATCGAGCTTGGATATCAATGTTATGTGCTCGACGGGGATAATATCCGTCATGGCCTGAACAAGAACCTGGGGTTTTCTGACGAAGACAGGGTAGAAAACATCCGTCGTGTTGGTGAGGTATCTCGCCTGTTTGCCGATGCCGGCATGATCGTCCTTTCCAGTTTCATATCCCCTTTCCGGGATGACCGGCGTATGGTGCGAGAGATCCACCAGCAGGATGACCTTTCTTTCATTGAAGTCTATATGGATACTCCCCTGGATATCTGCGAGGATCGCGATCCCAAGAAACTGTATGAAAAAGCCCGTCGTGGGGAAATCAAGAATTTCACTGGCATCGACTCCCCTTATGAAGTTCCGGAAAAGTCCGAACTCCAGGTAACTCCCGGCTCATCACCGGAAGAAAGTGCTGAAAAGATCATTGAATACCTGATATCAAACCAGGTTCTGGAAAAGTCCTGATCGGCAAATTACCAATTAATCAACCCCTTCTCCCGGATAGTTCATTCCCCCCTGCAATCAAAGCCCCCTGTTACTGCCGAAGTGACCTGCCCTTTAGTGAATGCTGCGGGGCGCCAACTGATGACAGGTCACCTCCGATGGGAATAGTGACGAAGGAAAATTTTTTAACACCTGAGCAGTGTGCCGAGCTGGTTCACCTGATCGAACAGAAGGAGGTGATGCCCTTCAGGGTCAGGGACAGGGATAACAATATTCACCCTGACCCTACGCGTGTGTGCAAATGGATAAAAATGGAAGACAGCCAGCACGTCCTGGATGACCTGGTTGCCCGCGCCCTGGAAGAGCAGGTTGTGCCGGTCACCGGCGTGTCCGTTGAATTCTACGAAGAACCCCAGCTACTTAAATACACCCCCGGCGGATTCTATAAATACCACACTGATAATGGTTACCTGGTACCGGGACAGATGGGCTGGCGCAAAGCCATTGACAGGACATCAGCCTGCTGATTTATCTCAGTGATGATTTTGAAGGTGGGGAGTTGCACTTCAAACGACTGAACTAGTCGCTGTGGCCAAAAGCCGGCATGCTGGTCTGGTTCCCCTCTGATTTCCGTTTCGAACATATGGCCAAAACGGTTACCAGAGGTACCCGTTATGCTGTGGTCAGCTGGGCTGCCGCTCAGGGAGTGCCAAAGGTTCAGGACAAACGGGCCAAACGTGCCATCGACTGGAAAACCCGCCAAAAACAGACCTGAGTATCAGACCCTGTCACCCCCCCCTGGCCTGGACCTTGTCTTCCGTGTTATTGGCAAAATCATCGGCACTGTGACGTTCGCGCAACTGTTCCTCCAGGGGACCAATGCCACGGTTAACGATCTGCCCACGTTTAACGCCTTCCCGCGCACCCACCTGATCTACCCAGCGGCGTAAGTGTGTGTATTCATCCACGGACAAAAACTCCGCCGCTTGATAACCATTGTTCATGATGCTGCCATACCATGGCCACACGGCCATATCGGCAATGGTATACACCGGGCCTGCCAGAAACTCATTTTCCTCCAGTCGACAATCAAGTACATGTAACTGACGTTTGGTTTCCATGGCATAGCGATCAATGGGATATTCCATCTTGAAGGGGGCATAGGCATAAAAATGGCCGAAACCACCACCCACAAAAGGGGCAGATCCCATCTGCCACATCAACCAGTTCATGGTTTCCGCCCGTAAATGATGTTCCTTTGGAAGGAACTCGCCAAATTTTTCTGCCAGGTAAACCAGCATGGAGCCGCTTTCAAACAGGCGGGTTGCTGGTGTCGTGGAATGGTCCATCATTGCCGGAATTTTGGAGTTGGGATTGATTCCGACAAATCCGGACCCGAACTGCTCTCCCTTGATGATATCTATGTACCAGGCATCATATTCCGCCCCGTCATGCCCCAGGGCCAGAAGCTCCTCAAGCATAATGGTGACTTTCTGGCCATTGGGTGTTCCCAGGGAATAAAGCTGGATCGGATGGATACCTACCGGTAGCTCATGATCATGGGTTGCTCCTGAAACCGGGCGGTTGATACTTGTCCATTCACCGCCGTCCTGACCTGCCCACCGCCATACATTGGGAGGCTCGTATCCCGGTGGCTGGTTTTTGCTTGAATCACTCATAAGGCTCTCTTTATCTGATTAGTGTAAATCTGTCATTCTTCCTGCAGCACGGTTTCAGGTGTTGCTGCAACAAAGGTTTCTATCCTGAAAGGAGGAAGTGACCCTATGATGCCCTTGCCATAAAACTTTTTCAGCAATCTTTCGTCCAGAATTGTGATTGTTCCTGCATCCATTTCTGTTCTGAGCAGTCGTCCTGATGCCTGAATCAGCTTCATCGAGGCTTCCGGAACGGATATCTCCCTGAAGGGATTCTTGCCCTGCCCCTTGATCCATTCGCCGAGTGTCGCTTCGACCGGATCATTAGGGACAGCAAAAGGAATCTTGGCAATAATCACATGCGTGCAATAATCACCAGGCAAATCTATTCCTTCTGTAAGACTGGCCAGTCCGAAAATGATACTGGTCTGTTTCCTGTCCACTCGTTCCTTGTGAAGGCGAATCAATTCCTGCTTGCTATGGTCATCCTGGCAGAGAACATTCACCTGGTGTTGCTCATCCAATCCCTTGAGCACCTGCTGCATCTGGCGACGCGAGGCAAAAAGGACAAGGGATCCCTTTGTATCATCAATCAGGGTCGGCAACACATCGATGATAGCCTGCGTATGTGCTTCGGCATTTGCCGGATCAAACCCCTGGGTGGGAATTCTCAGACAGGCACGGTTGTAATGTTCGAAAGGACTGGCGATTCTCCTGAAAACCGTATCTTTATGCAGACCTGCCCGCATGCTGAGAAAGTCGAAGTTTCCCAGTGCCGTGAGCGTAGCCGAGGTCAATATAGCAGCAAAGCATTCATTCCAGAGAAAATCCGTAAGAGCATCCGCGGCAATGACAGGGCTGGAAGAGAGGGTAATTTCCTGGTCTGCCGACTTGTCCCTGCCTGCTGTGCGGTAATTAATCCAGCGGGCATTGGGGGCATAATCTCCATGATCCTCAATGGAAAAACTGCGCCATAACTGAATGGCCCCCTCAATGCGTGCCAGCATGATGCCAATGACGGGAAACCAGTTTTCCGCCGTCTGGCGATCAATATCTCCCATATCATTTTCCATCAAATCCTTCAGTCGGTCAGACAGCCGGCGCAAACGTTCTTCCAGTTCCCGGCTTTCAAGGAAAATACTGTGGCTGGCTTCCCGGAGACTCTCGGGCAATACACCCTGAGTAAAGGTAAACTGGGTTATATCTCCGTTGACATTGGCTGGCTCGGCATTTGCGGAAAATTCGTTGAACAGTGGCATATGCTGCTGAATAACCGTGCGTGTGGCCCCTGCCGCGGCCGTCGCTTTCTCAAGCTGGATTGATAGTTCCTGATCCTTGCCCAGTTCCTGGACCAGGCCCTTGAAAACAGCAGTAATGCGATCAAGCCAGATCAACGTTGCCTGCAGCCGGATAAAATGGGAAAAGTGACTGACGCCTTTCAAGGGCAGATGATGAGCTTCGTCGAAGATATAGATACAGTCTTCAGGAGGAGGCAGAATTATGCCGCCCCCGAGCGCAAGATCGGATAATACCAGATCATGATTTGCCACGATGCAATCTGCTTTCAGCATGTTGCTGCGGTTCCTAAAAAAACAGCAGTTACTGAAATTTGAGCAGCGATTGCCCGAGCATTGACCTTTCTCTACTGCCACACTGCGCCACTGGGTTTCTTCCAATACTGCCGGCCAGTCATCCCGATCACCTTTCCAGTCACCATCAATCAGCGCATCAAGCATTTCCTGGTAAAGTGCCTTGTCAGCCGTGGAAGGGTCTTCTACTTCCAGGCCGTACAGATCCATCATGGCATCCTGGCTACTACTGGATTTCAGGACATTGTCGAGTTTGGACAGGCATAGGTAGCGTCCCCTTCCCTTTGCGAGAGAATAGCTGAACCGCATGCCGCTATGTTTTAGCAGGTCAGGGATATCCTTGTTCATGACCTGTTCCTGTAAAGCCACGGTGGCAGTTGCAAGAACCACTTTTTTTCCCAGAGCCTGGGCAACTGGCATGACAGAAAGCAGGTAGGCAATAGTCTTGCCAATGCCGGTACCTGCTTCGATAACACAGATTGCCGGATGGGCAGAAGTTCTTATTCCTTCCTCATCCATTTCCACACTGCCCAGGCAGTTGGCAATCTCGGCAATCATCTGTTTCTGGCCAGGACGGTTTTGCAGATTCGTGCTTTTCACCAGCGTGGAATAGTGCTGTTGAATGGTTTGCTTGAGCTCTTCAGAAAGCATCTGGTGGCGTCCCGGCTGAAGTCAATTCACTATAGTGTAGGGGCGGAACGATTGCCAAGGTAAATCAGCCCTCGCTGATTTCCAGTCTCCTGATGACAGGATTGGCGTACATGTTGAGCACGTAGGATCGGTGTTTTCTCGGAATTTTAGCCAGGCGCTTGAGAAAAAGACGGCGTTTTTCGGCCAATTCACCGACACTCATACCCAATAGACCGGGCACCGTGGAAAAGTCCATGAAATCCTTCTGGACCATTTCCATGGCCAAGTAATTAACTGCATGCAGTTTGTAATTTCGGATTACCTGTTCATCAATCTGCCGGGCTACTCCTTCTGCTGTCACAGCATCACTGCATACAAGCGGATTGCCGAAACTGACATGCACATCCCCTTTCTCCCCAATCATTCCTGCCAGGATACTTTGCACATCGGAGTTCTCGTCTTTCTCAAACTTGCCGGTAGTATCAATGGTATACAACTCTTCTGCTTTTGCTCTATCACAGGGATCAAACTCATAGGATATGGAGACCGGGACAATATTCAGTGAGTTGATTGACTCCTGTAGCGTGAGCTTAAGAGTAGCCTCCCGGTTGGCCATGTGCAGCATCTTGATGATGGCCGTTTCTGTTTTATCAATACCGTCTTTTGCCCGCCCTTCACGCTGGGCAATCCAGACATTTTCCCTGCTCTTGATGCAGTGATGGATATAAGCTGACAGTTGTTTGCTGGCCTTGAGCAAATCACGTCCCTGTACCGAACGTTTCACAATAAAGCTTTTGTTGAGCTTCATCAGATCTGTGAGAAAAGGCCGCTGAAGCAGATTATCGCCAATGGCAATCTGCAGAGTATCCAGGCCATGGTGATAAATCATGTAATTTACCAGGGCCGGATCCATGGTAATGTCACGGTGGTTACTGACAAAAAGATAGGGCTGATGTGTATCCAGCGCATCGAGACCATCACTTGTCAGGCTCGTGGTAGTGTTTTCTATCAGGCGATCAAGATATTTTTCAATAACCAGCTGGACATCTTGAATGGTCCGGGCATTAGCCGTTTCTTCCCTGAGTGCAGATTTCGCCTTGCCAGTCATCCAGCCAGGCACCAAACGGTACAACAACGGGTGCTTGAATCTGGCCAGGGCACTGCCCAGTGCATCGTCTTCAAGCAGTCTGTCCAGAACAGGACGGACCTCTTCATCACGATAGGGCCTTATATCCGCAAAATCATCCATAGGGAATGGTTATTCCTGTTCGAAAGGGTGGCCATTTTAAAGGTTTAGGCGACAAATTGGAAAAATTACTTCGAAGATTATTTTTCAGTTAAATCAATTAGATAAACTATTCAAATTCAAAACTGATTCTGGAACTGGACGATCAGCAACACCCCGAAGACCACTAGTGAAACCAGGAGCAATGTCTTGCTTTTCCATGAATTTACATGTTGAGCCATCCAGACCCGCGAACTGTTCAGGTATAACAGCAGTGCAGCCAGCAAAGGCATGAAAATAGCACCGGCTACGGCATAGATAATCACAATCCAGACCGGACGCTCCAGTAGCAGCAAGCTCATCGGCAGCAATGCCAGGTATACAAGATAGCCACGATAGACTGGGGTCTTGCTGATACTCGCATGTGACTCCAGCATATGAGCCTGGCCGCGATAGTGATAGACAAAATTGGCAAACAGGAAAGGAACGCCATGCCAGACACCAATCATGGAACTGAAAACGGCACCCCAGAATCCGAAAAGGAAAATCCACTTTCCGGTCTCCCCCATGACAGGCACCAACTGGTCTGCCACCGCCAGGGCCATGTTGTTGCCGGAGACGACTTCCGGCTGAACTCCGGCCGAAACAATTATGATGGCGACGCCAAACAAGGCTGTAAGGCCGTAGGCTATACCGAGGTCAATACGCATGGCAGGAATCATTTTTTCTCCCTGCCAGCCCGCTTCGCGCATCCAGTAACCATAACTCATGATGGTAATACTGCCGCCAACTCCCCCGATAATACCAAGCACATAGGCCATACCTGTCTCAGGTACGCGGGGGATCAGGATTCCCGAGGCGATCTGGCCAAAATCCGGCAAGACCCTGACCGCGCAGTAAAGCACCGTGACAAACATCAGGCCGATAAAAAACTTCATGGCAGCTTCCAGAACCTGGTAAACCCCGAACCAGACAATGACCAGGGCTACCAATGCATGAATCGCTCCCCAGCCGGCAACTGAAATGGCCGGGAAAAACGCATAGGCAGCCAACCCGCAGGCGGCCATCATGGCAGCCGCTACCATAAAGGTCCACAGCAGCAGGTAGACAAAGAAATAACCACTGAAAAATCGTGGCAGCTTTTCAATCCAGCCTTCCAGAAGTGTCGTCCCTGTTGCCAGTTGCCAACGCCCAATACCCTCCGTCAGTACGAACTTGAGGATACCGCCAAATACAACAGCCCAGAGTAGAATGGTCCCGTACTGTGCACCTGCGGCCGCTGCAGCCACGATATCGCCGGCACCCAGACCCGTGGCTGCCACGATAATTCCCGGTCCGGTTTTTTTCAGCAGGTTATCATTCATGATTTGGCACCAACCTCCTCCCAAAGATGCTCTCCATAAGCACGGAGTGAATCCAGCAATGACCGGTGTTCGGGTTGTTCGATCACCAGTTTGTCCAGTGCCTGGAAGTACTCCATAACCGACAGGCCAACTCCGTTGGGATTTCGTTCCAGTTGTTCACGGCACCAGCCCTGCCAGCGCCGAGTCTCTTCTGCATCCAGGGAACCGGGGAAATTACGTGCACGGTAGCGAAACAGCATTTCCGGCAGACGTTTATCCTGAAAAGGCAGTGCCATACCGGTCAGGGTTTCATCATTGCCGCTTCTTACTTCAGCCATCAGTTGTTTATCCTGATCGGAAAAAAAACCGCCACCATAGAGCATATGATCTGGATCCCCTGAAGCCTCTACCTCCGGTTCCGTGAAGACCTCTCTGATTTTGCCGGGAAGCCTGGCATCCCTGAGCAGCATTTCCCGATTGGCTTCACAGGTAGCTATGTCAATACCATAACGTTCAATAGTTGATTCATCAAGGACTGACAGCGGTGCCAATGCCGGACACTTGTTGACATGAATCGTTTTCAGGGCCACCCGCTCTACTCCCGCTTCCATCTGGTCCGACCGGGTGAATACACGACGACGTATTTCTTCGGCATCCAGTGACATCCAGGCGGCCGGATCCTGGGAAACATCATAAACAATGACACCATTTTGGTTCAGTGGATGCATGGCTAGGGGGACAACCAGGGCCATACAACCCCGTGTTGCGGGAAACATACCCGAAACATGAACCAGCATATCCCTGCCGGCCAGATCCAGCAGAGGTTTTGCCTTGTTCTTGTTGCGCAGTGTATAGAGCCAATCGTATAACCGCGGCTGGGACTGTTTGACCAGCTTGGCCATTTCAATAGTGGCAATGACATCCGCCAGCGCATCATGGGCGCCTTCATGGGCAATTCCATTGGCGGCTGTCAGTTCCTCCAAACGAAAACTGGGACGGCCATCTTCCTTCTTAGGCCAGATAATGCCATCCGGTCGCAGAGCATGAGTCATGCGGACAAGATCGATAATATCCCAACGGGTGTTGCCGTTTTTCCATTCCCTTTCATAGGGATCATAGAAGTTTCGGTAGAGCAGATGACGGGACACTTCATCATCGAAACGTATACTGTTATAGCCACTTACACAGGTATTGGGCTGCATGAATTGCTCTGCAATACTGGCGCAGAATTCAGCTTCTGTGACCCCTTCATCCAGGGCTTTTTCAGGGCTGATACCGGTCACCAGGCAGGCTTCGGGATGGGGCAGATAATCCGGCGTGGGTTTACAGTACATCACCACAGGATCATCAATGATATTCAGTTCTTCATCCGTTCGAATACCAGCAAACTGGCAAGGCCTGTCCTTGCGGGCCTGGGCACCCCATGTTTCATAATCGTGCCAGAAGATACTGCGTGGATTATTCAATCCTCTCTCACTTTATTGTCAGAATGATAGGACAAGCATCCCACAATCAGGCCGGCTTGATAAGGGTCCGGTATCAGGCCAGACTATTCATCACCAGTCCGAGTGCCACTACCTGGGGAACAGTGACAAGGGGCAGGAACAGGGAAGTTTTCCATGATCCCGTAGTCTCCTTGAGCACCATGATTTCAGTATAGTCAGTGGACACGCCCGTCATAAGGAAGGTGAAACTGTTACCTGGCGCGCCTGCACGTGTAAGCAGGTCTGCAGCAAGGGGGGCAGAACCCTCCGAGCAGACTTCTATGATGGTGGCAGCAAGTACAGTCAGACCAAGACCAGCCAGTGTTGGGCCAAACCAGGTCTGGAATGATTCCATGGGCATGAAGGTCCGTACAAGGGCTGCCAGCATCAGTCCGAAGAAAATCCAGCGCAGAACCATGCGGGACTCCTTGAGGCCTTCCCGCAGCATATCACCTGCAATTTTTGGGGTAAGCGAGCTTTCCCTCAAGCCTTTCACTGCTTCCTGCCAGAAATGGAAATTCTCTGGTATTTCATGCCTGTGCGGGTTGTCTGCGATGATCCCGCCTCCAGTCAGTATATTGAACACCAGGCCAGTGATAATGGCGATAAGCATGGAAAGAATCACAAAAGCGATTGTCCATGGAAGCCCTATCATGGCAACCAGTACCAGAGTCAGGGAGAAAGAGTTCCAGGGACTGGCCACGAGAAAAGCCATCACCTGCCCGATACTGACGCCACGCTCATACAGTTTGGCGCCAACCATGAGAATGCCATGGCTGCAAAGATCCAGTAGCACACCAGCCAGCGCCGCGCGGAAAATTCCCGAGCTCCCCATGCCAGTACCCAGCGCAGTGAGCACGAATTCCCGGGGGATCCGGGCCAGCACGGCAACCATGAGAATACCGACTGCTACTCCCCACCACATGGTATTGACGAGTTCCCGGACTGCAGCAGAAATACCATCAAGATATGGGAGTGTCAGCCCCAAAAAACCGGATAGCATGGCAAGCGTGTAAAAGCCGACAATCAGGCTTGCCGATCCCCACAAAAGCCAATCTGTTTGTTCTGTGGGTTTATGGCAGCAAGATGGAGTAACTTGCCGGGTGTTCTTGCTGTAAGACGATGCACTCATTTAATAAAATGACAGGTAAATGACAGGTAAATGACAGAAAAAGAATCACGGATATTCCGCAAACTTCTCCATCCAGGTTGATAACAAGGATGAATTGATTGTTATCCGTAGCTACTCAGGAAATTCAACCAGGTTGAAGCTGACTCCATCATCGCCCCTGAAGCGAAGGGCACACTGCCCCCAACTCTCGGGCAGGCTCCATTCTACTTCAGCCTGGAAAGGCAAGCGAATGACCCGGTTTTCACACTGAAAATCCACTGTTTCGATGGCCCCGTCCACATTTACTGCAGCGAGAATCCTGTGAGTCGGATAATAGAGCGTATTACCATCGACCAGCAATTGCGAAGAGGTCAATTGTTGTCCGGAATTCTGTAACTGACGGACCTTTCCGATCTGATCCAACATTTGTGGAGTGATGGCATCATCATTTAATTCTTCAAGATTATTGTAAGTATTAATTACTTCAGCAATATTGGCGACAGAGATATTAGCTAGATAGGAGCGCTGGTAAGCGGACTCAAGAAGCGTGTTATTAAGTACTTCAAGGGTTGCCTTTGGCCTCTCTCCACCTCCTCGCTTTCCCTGTCCTCGCTGCGCACCGCCCCGCAGTGGTGCAGGAGTGGCAACCCGGGGCTGATTATTATCGCTATGTAACTGCAGGCTTGTGGTGATGAAATCATCGGAAAAGATTTCAGGAATAACAGAAACAAACAGGCGGTTGTGCGTGACGGCTGTTTCGAGATTAAAATCATTATGCTCTGAAGGCAGATAAGTCTGGGTAGCCCGTGCCAAGGCGTGGACAGCTTCTATAGGCCTGTTGCTGCCCAGATACACTTCCCCAAGACGCAGATTGATAAGGGCATCTTCAAAAAACAGGGTTGTTGTGTTGGCAAGGGCCGTTTTAAGCACATTTTCTGCATCTCCCAGACGGCCCTCCCTTATCAATGCTTCAGCCCTGGATATTTCCTCATTCGCTGGGGGTCTTAAGGAATGAAAGAGATTACGAATAACGAACCTAGCGCTGATTTGAAAGCCTGGCCAGTCAACGGGCTCTCCCCGTTCAGTGGCGGGCTCAAATTGTAATTGTTCAACCGCAGCGATTGCGGCATCTACAAATCTGGATTCATGGAACCCCCCTACTGCCGAGAAATCACTGACAGAACCATCGCTTTTGACAGTGAAATCCAGGAGAACATGGGCCTCCTGGTCCCATGGGCGAGGATACTCCAGGGTAACTTCGTCAAGATTCAGGACTTTTGGACCGATCTGTTGGGCACACAGCATCGAAGGCATACCCAAAAGCACAAACAATAACGTAATAACCAGTGTTTTCATTGTCTTTTTCCCTGGTTTATGGAGGCTTGATTATTCAATATAACTGAAGGTAAAAGGACATGAAACCCTCAAAAAATTCAGGGAACATCGATAATTAGCAGACTGAAAATCCTACTCCATGAGGAACTAAAAAATTTCTATTGCCGCCGTTTTCACAAACAGGTATTTTCTGACTTGAATCCATTGACCAGCCGAAAACAATTTCCGGGCACATGCGCCGATTATTAATCCTATGTGTTTTGCTTCTGGTGTACCCACTAACCCCAGGTAATGCCTTCGCCCAGTTCGGGCGTGGATACCGCATCGTACAAAACGATCCTCCCGCCCGAGAGTTCACTGCTGCCCGCTGGCACTTTGGTACCAACGGGAATATCGGCCATATGGGCTGGTCCCATAATTACCCGAGTTCCGATATCAACCTGAATGAATACCTGGAACGCTCCACACGTATCGACATGGATTTCGACTCCTACCGCATCGTGGAACTGGGCGACCCTGAGGTCTTTGACTACCCTTTTGCCTATGTATCAGAGCCCGGTGAAATGGAACTGACCGAACAGGAAGTCATCAACCTGAGAGAATTTATTCACCGGGGCGGTTTCATCCTCATGGATGACTTTGACGGTCCCTGGCAGTTTGCCCAGATGCGCTCCCAGGTGAGAAGAGCATTCCCGGAAAATGACCTAATACCTGTGGACATCAACCATGTAGCCTTCCGTGTACATACGCCGCTGGAAGACCTGGCCGCCATGGCAGACTACGTCCCCGGGGAAAATATTATTTATTATGGACTGTTTGATGATCAGGGACGACTGGGCATCCTGGCAGGACACAACAATGATCTGGCCAATTTCTGGGACTGGTATGAAGACGGGACCATGCCACTGAAGCCTTCTACAGATGCCTTCAGGATGGGAACGAATGCGGTAATTTATTCGATGACACACTAACGCAATGGCAAAAAAATTAGAGGTCAGTTCCCGGTAGGTCGGCAAAGCCCCGCTTTTGCCGAAAAGGATTCCTGACAAAGAATGTATCGATTTGCAGGTTTCCCTGAAATCATTCTTCCAGCGCAAACACCCATAGCACCCCCCCCTGGGGTACGATAGTTTCCTTTCCTTGCAGGCGATCGATATTGGCCTGCATCCGCATGGCATCCACGCCCCAGCCGGACTGAATCGCAATGTACTGCTTACCATCCACTTCAAAGGTGGTCGGCACGCCGGTAATCCCTGAATTCAGGCGCTGCTGCCATACCAGTTCCCCGGTGGTGGCATTGTGTGCTCGGAAATAGCGATCTGCAGTTCCACCGGAGAAAATCAGGTTACCGCCGGTGGCAAGGATGGGCCCCCAGTTGGCCAGCTCAAATTCTTTAGTCCAGACTTTTTCCCCACTATCAATATTCCACGCCTGGATTTCCCCGATATGATCAGTCCCTGCCACAAGACTGGCTTGCATACCCGTTATTCCCGTGTAATTCTGACCAGGCCGATATTCAGCCTCTACCCCTGCCCAGGCAGAACAGTAGTTTTCATTGGCCGGAATATAAAATAACCCCGTTTGAGGACTGTAGGCCGCCGGCGGCCAGTTCTTGCCACCGGACAGGGATGGGCAGTACTCGGCGACACGGCCCATGCCAGGTTTATGATCCATATCGTATTCCGGGCGTCCCGTATCCGGATCAAGGGATGTGAAGACATTCTGGTAGACATAAGGCTCCGCATCCACAAATTCGATACCGTCTTCTGAAGGCTCTAGTATCCAGAGATAACCGTTACGTCCTGCATGCACCAGGGCCTTGAAACGACGCCCCCCCCTTTCCACTTCCATGATCACCGGCGGTGACACCTCGTCCCAGTCCCAGGAACCATTCCAGTGATACTGGTGGTATCCCTTCATTTCCCCGGTATCCACATCCAGGGCAATCACGGAATTGGCAAACAGGTTATCACCTGGTCGCGCTTCTCCAGTCCAGGGCCCTGCATTACCCGTTCCCCAGAAACTGAGATTCGTTTCTGGATCGTAGTTACCTGCCATCCAGATGGATCCACCACCCGTTTCCCAGGCACCTTCCGGCCAGGTTTCACTGCCGGGTTCACCAGGTGCCGGAATAGTATATGTACGCCATATTTCCTGTCCTGTTTCGGCATCCAGTGCAGCGACAAAGCCACGAATCCCCCGTTCACCACCAGAGGCACCTACAAGGATCTTGCCATTGGCGGCCAGAGGGGACAGTGTCATGTAGTAACCGGCGCGGTAGTTGGCTACAGTCTGTTTCCAGACCTCCTCCCCTGTCAGTGCATCAAGAGCCACCACTGTGGCATCCGAATTGGCCATATAGACCTTGTCATCATAAAGCGCCACACCTCGATTGGTGGGATGCATGAGACTGATATCAAATGGCATTTGTATGTTGTAACGCCAGAGTACGTCACCACTGGCCGCATCAAGAGCCAGCACATGGTTCAACGGCGTAGTGATATACATAATCCCGTCATTGACTATTGGTGGGGACTGGTGACCCTCCGTGAGGCCGGTGGATAGTGTCCATACCGGTTCCAAGCTGGCTACATTATCAGCATTGATTCGGGACAGGGGTGAATAACCCTGGCCATCATAGGTACGTCGAAACATCAGCCAGTTTTCAGGCTCCGGATTGCGCAACCTGTCATCGGTAACTGCCGAATAGCCCCCTGACTGAGCATTTGATTGCCCAGTTGAAAGCAACAAAAGGCATGACAAAATCATCGTCTTGGCTGATGGTCTGAAAAACACTTGATTCATGGTTTCCCCCTGGAATCATCAAATACCGAATGGTGAAAGACCGGGCTGCTGGAACCCCACTCTTCCCTCGAACAGTCCTGCCACTCCTGCGTGGCCATCAATGTCTTTCAAAGGTAATGCTGCAAGTTGCCAGGGTGCAGGTCCCCCGACAACGCGGGCACCATCAGCAGGATCAAACTGTGATTCATGGCAAGGACACTGAAAGCGAAGAAACTCGCCATTCCAGTCTGTGACATCGCAGCCAGTATGGCTACAGATACCGGAATAGGCGACCAGTCCATTGATGCTGCGAGCAGCTGTGTCAGGAGACATCCGGTCCGGGCTGACCCGAATCAGCACCAACTGGTTCAGGCGGGTACCATTACGAACACTGCCAGTAGACGGGTCCATGGACCAGGCAAACACCTGCCTGGAATCAACCGGTAAATCATCCACACCAATGAGCTCGCCAGCCTCATCTCCATAGGCATAGACCAGGACATCTCCAGGCTGAGGTGGACTCAGGCTGGCCTCATCAGGAATCTGTGCATCAGAAATAGACGGGATGACTGCACCGGTAGCGCATAACCCTTCAAGTACCTGGCGCCTGTTCAGTTTTGTCACCACTATCCCCCTGTAACGCTTCTCTTTATATTCTTTTCACCAAGAATAAGTGAAATCTGTCATTTAGTCATTCACCAATACAACCAGGCCGCTTGGACTCCTGCTCCTGTCAGACACAAGAAACACAGGCCCAGTTTTTGAACCTTAGCCTTCTATCCCCATATCCTTTTCTTTTATTTTGAGACTTGCGAACGAATTAGTCATATAATTCCTGCTCATGAATTTTCTTGGCTCACACATCCTCTCCATCAGTCAGTTTGATCGTACTGATGTTGAAGAACTGTTCCGTGTAGCTGATGAAATGGTGCCCTATGCCCACCGCGAGAAACACACCCGTGTTCTTGATGGTGCTATCCTAGGCAATCTTTTCTTTGAACCCAGTACCCGTACCCGCGTCAGTTTTGGCTGTGCATTTAATCTCCTTGGCGGGCAGGTACGAGAAACTACCGACATCAAGGCAAGCGCTATTACCAAGGGAGAATCCCTTTATGACACTGCGCGGGTAATCAGTGGCTACAGCGACATCATTGCCATGCGTCATCCCGTAGCAGGTTCTGTTGAAGAGTTCTCCCGGGCCAGTCGGGTTCCCGTTATCAATGCCGGCGATGGTCCTGCGGAGCATCCCTCCCAGGCCCTGTTGGACCTGTACACCATCAGGAAGGAACTCAGGGTCTCCGGAGAAATTGAAGGTATTCGTATCGCCATGGTCGGAGATCTGAAGTTTGGCAGAACCGTTCATTCACTCTGCAAACTGCTCAGTCTCTACAAAAATATCACCTTCACGCTGATATCCCCCGCTGAACTCAAAATGCCAGACTATATTGTGGAACTCCTTCGGGAGAATGGCCACATAGTCATCGAGACAGATGACATGGAAACAGGGCTGGTTAACAATGATACGGTCTACCTGACCCGGATCCAGGAAGAACGCTTTGAAGACCGCACAGAAGCCGATATCTACCGGGGTCGCTTTCGTCTGAACCAGGCCATCTACACTAGTCACTGCAAACCGAATACCGTTATCATGCATCCATTACCCAGGGATTCCAGGGCTGAAGCCAATGAACTGGATAACGATCTCAACCAGCACCCCAGCCTGGCCATATTCCGTCAGGCCGATAACGGGGTGCTGATTCGTATGGCGCTCTTTGCACTGACTTTGGGTGTAGTTGACCAGGTCCACAAATCAGCAGTTGAAGTATCCTGGTTTACTGAGAAACGTTTTAACTAGCATCACGAAAAAACTCTAAGGCTGGCATCATGGAATTAAAAGACCTGCTCAAAGTAATGATCGCTAAAGACGGTTCTGATCTGTTCCTGACAACAGGAGCGCCGCCCAGCATGAAAGCCTTTGGCAGACTAATGCCGATGACGGACAAGGTGCTCCCTCCAGGCTATACCAAGAAAATTGCCTACTCCATCATGAATGAAGAGCAGATCAAGGAGTTTGAGCACAGCCCCGAGATGAACCTCGCATTATTTGAGGAGGGTATCGGCCGATTCCGTGTGAACATCTTTCAGCAGCGTAACGAAGTCGGTATCGTTGCCCGTAATATCAAGACGGATATTCCCAACTTCAAGGATCTTGGCCTTCCGGAAACGCTGACCAAGTTGATGATGCACAAGAACGGGCTTATCCTATTTGTCGGTGGTACCGGATCCGGTAAATCCACCTCACTGGCCTCACTGATCGATTACCGTAATACCAATTCAGACGGCCATATCATTACCATTGAGGATCCAGTGGAGTTTATTCACCCACACAAAAAATCCATTGTGAACCAGCGTGAAGTGGGCGTTGACACCTTCTCCTATGAAGAGGCTCTGAAAAATACCCTGCGCCAGGCACCCGATGTGATTCTCATCGGTGAGATCCGAACCCAGGAGACCATGGAACACGCGTTGGCCTTCGCAGAAACCGGGCATTTATGTCTGTCTACCCTTCACGCCAATAACGCCAACCAGGCCCTCGACCGTATTATTAACTTCTTCCCCGAAGAGCGACACAAACAACTGTATCTTGATCTGTCGCTCAATCTGCGCGGTTTTGTTTCCCAGCGCCTGGTGCCCACCGTGGATGGAAAACGTGCTGCCGCCATCGAGATTCTGCTGGGTACACCGCGCATACAGGACCTGATCAAGAACGGTAAGGTGGAGGAAATAAAGGAAGTCATGGAGAAGTCGGAACAACAGGGAATGCGCACCTTTGACTCGGCTCTCTACCACCTTTACCGGGAAGGAAAAATTTCCCTGGAAGAAGCACTGAAAAACGCCGACTCTGCCAATAACCTGCGCCTGAAAATCTCGCTTGCCGAGAGTGAAGTGGGTGGGGAAGGCCAGGAAGAGCCTGATCGCACAGGTGGACTTTCACTGGTCAGTGATGATGGCGAAGAAGAAGATAATATCCTCTGAATATCCGTGCTGATTGCCAAACGGAGAGCCGGCACTTATGAAATTAATTCTGCTCTCACTGCTTGTCTTTCTGACAATCGGTGTGACTCTCAGTGCCACCCTGCTCGATCAGTTTGGTATAGACAGGAGCTACCTGTTTATCGGGCTTGGCGCCCTGGTGATAACCGGACTTGTCGCTTTCAGAGGGGCCATCCTGATTGTCATCATTCTGGTATTAAGCCTGGCTATTAATATGCCTGAAGAAATGTTGGCAGAGTATTATCTGGATCGGGATATACTTATCGTGGTTACCCTGCTGATGATCGTTTTCCCATTGATCTATCGGGAATTTGTCGGCAAGAAATAGGCAAAGGCTGAAGGCTCGACAAGGATAAACCCTCACTCCGGCTAACCAAAACTTGTATCAACTTTTATTCAGTGTTCCCGTGTTGCAGCAAACCGGATGTCGGGCCAGCGTTCTATCGTCAATTCCAGGTTAACTCGTGTCGGTGCCAGGTACGCCAGGTAATCGCCTCCATCTATCGCCAGATTATCACCTGCCTTGCGCCTGAATTCCTCCAGCTTGCTGTTGTCATCACAATACACCCAACGTGCCGTGTGAACATTGACCGGTTCATACACACAGTCCACCTTGTATTCGTCCTTGAGCCTGTAGGCAACCACTTCAAACTGCAATACACCAACAGCCCCTACAATAAGGTCATTGTTTTTAAGCGGCATGAATACCTGGGTGGAACCCTCTTCGGACAGTTGCTTGAGTCCTTTCTGAAGCTGTTTCAGTTTCAGGGGGTCTTTAAGACGAATGCGTTTGAACAATTCCGGCGCAAAGTGAGGAATCCCCGTGTACTGCAATTCCTCACCTTCCGTAAACGTATCACCAATCTGGATAGTGCCGTGATTGTGCAGGCCGACAATATCGCCGGATGTCGCATACTCGGCTGATTCACGCTCTCCCGCCTTGAAGGTTACCGCATCGCTGATACGCACTTCCTTGCCCAGTCGAACATGCTGCATTTTCATCCCCTGTCGGTAAGCCCCAGAGCATATTCGCATGAAGGCCACACGATCACGGTGACGGGGGTCCATATTGGCCTGTATCTTGAAAACAAAGCCGGAAAACCCTTCTTCGTCAGCAGCTACTTCGCGGGTTTCGGCCTGCCTGTTCTGAGGTGCAGGTGCCCACTCTACAAAATCCTGGAGCATCTGCTCCACACCAAAATTTCCCAGTGCCGTACCAAAAAACACGGGTGTCTGGCGCCCTTCCAGATAAGCCTGAAGATCAAATTCATGGCTGGCTCCACGTACAAGCTCGATTTCATCACGGAAATCTTCCACATAGGAACCAAGCAAACGGGTGGCTTCATCACTGTCGAGTCCCTTGATCGTCACCGCCTCACTTACTTCATCGGCATGATCATGGTCATAGACGTAGATAGTGTCGGTATACAAGTTGTAGATACCCTGAAACTGTTTACCCATGCCCAGCGGCCAGTAAATCGGGGCACACTCTATTTTCAGGATATCTTCCACTTCATCCAGCAGGTCAATGGGATCACGAATGTCCCTATCCAGCTTGTTGATAAACGTAAGAATCGGCGTATCCCTGAGTCGACACACTTCCATCAACTTAATGGTTCTTTCCTCAACACCCTTGGCGCCGTCAATCACCATGAGCACCGAATCGACTGCTGTCAGAGTCCGGTAAGTATCTTCGGAGAAATCTTCATGACCGGGCGTATCCAGCAGATTGACCACCCTATCGTTGTATGGAAACTGCATCACTGACGATGTAACAGAAATGCCCCTCTCCTGCTCCATCGTCATCCAGTCTGATGTTGCCATCCTGTCTGATTTTCTGCCTTTTACGGTTCCTGCTTTCTGGATAAGCTTGCCCCATAACAGCAGTTTTTCCGTCATGGTGGTTTTACCGGCATCGGGGTGAGAAATAATCGCAAAGGTGCGGCGTTTCGCAACGTCCGCTTTAAACTGGCTCATGGATTTTGAGTTCCGAAAGAAGTGGCTATGGTCAGGATTTTAATGAACGCTAATGCAGGACGTCAGACTCAGCAGGTTCGGCTCGGCTATAGACTGGATCAAGGATCTGGTGACGCTTCACCAGCAACACATCATGGGGGAGAATTTCATCATCGCAATGCAGTGAAACCTGCTTGATACTTTCAAGCATTACACAGACCACATGGTCATCATCCATATCGACCACAACACCACACTTGTACCCGGTAACTGTATTCAGCGACACCTGGGATCCTACATCGAAGTGAAAACCGGACTGAGGGTGATGGGAATTGACCAGGTAATCATCACCTGTCTGGGCAAGGCCAAAACCGGCAGCTGCAACAATATTGACGATTTCGATGGTATCGGGATCGTTCAGGTCCACACGGATGCTGCCACTCTGGGCAAGACCTTCCTGGGGAGACCGGTTGGCAATAAGCTTCAGGAACAGACTTATATCGTCCTCGTTCCATTCGAGAATTTCATCTTCAGAGCTTTCATCAAAATCTGCCGTCAGGCTGACGATATCCGTCTCTATGGTGTGTTCGAGGCTTTTTTCCCCTGTACTGAATGGAACCACCATGGACACTATGCAGAATCCTTCACCGTCTTCCTGAGCACGAAGTCTCCAGAGAAAGGGAATGTTGTCGTTTATTTCAATCATCAAATGTCTCGGACTAGGCCTTGAAAACAACTGGCCTTGATTGAAGTAAAGTATATCACCTGCAACAAAAGTCGCGATACAGGACTTACTACTTTTAATGTGGGGGCAAACTTATTTTTTTCCACAGAATCTGTGGATAACTCTCTGGATAACCCTTTCCATAGTGACTGCACCCCCCATACCTAGGTGCGCCCTTACAAATTGAACAATTTTTAACCAATTAATTTCCTATAAATATCAATAGGTTATATTTTCGCTTTACTATTTCTTTATATAACCCCTGTTTTTCCAGTCTATTATCAAAGCCGATCGTTTTTGTGCATAAATTTCCGTGTTTTTATCTCAACATAGAAACAGCTAATAAAAAAATACCGATAAATAAAGGGTTTGAGAGCGTATTGCACAGCACAAAAAATACGGCAATTTCAAAGCTTCAAACTCTATGAAAAATTGACCGAAAAAAACGGGACCAGGGTTAAGCAATGGAAAACGGCACGAAGGGAAAAATTGATATATCGGTTTACAAATCAGGAATGCATGACCTTGTAAACGACGGGATACAACAAGGTAACCAGTAATGCTGCCAACAAGATATCCTTGTCGAAACCATACTCAAGCAGTGCCTGCTTTGGCTGTAAAACCGCGATTGACAGCATACCAGCCGCGGCCAGAACAGCCATGCTGCGATTGATCAGAAGTATGGCAAACAACACCCCACCTATGGTCAGCAGATAGGTTTCAGGTTGCATGCCTATCCGGTCAAAAAGCTCCGTGGCTACTGAAATACCCAGTGTGACTCCAAGGACGAGTCCGATAAGTACTGTCTTAATCAATGGGCACCCCCTGTCGCAAGGTGTTTTACTGGTTGATGTCGCTAATTTACTCCTCTGGCGACAATAAAGTCTGATGGCAAGTTCACACTCTATGGGACAGAAACGTGATGGAGGTGGCAATTTTCAGAAAATATCCAAAAGCAGGCTAGATTACCTGCAAGAATTCACGGTGTAAGGAAAAACAGGGTAAGCCAGCCGAATTATTCGGCAACAACCCTGAGCAGTTGTTCGTAATCGGTCAGGCCCTGGAAAATCTTGTAGATACCATCCTGCTTCAGGGTTTTCATCCCATCCTTGATCGCCTGTTTTGTCAGGTCCGAAAGATCGGCTTTCTTGTAGATCATCGACTGCAGTTCATGGGTACCCACCAGTAATTCATGAACGCCGGTTCGTCCCTTGTAACCGGTATCTCCACAATCATCACAGCCTACGGCCCGGCATAATTCAACCTCATCGGTATTGATATCCAGCAGTTTGAAGTCTTCTTCGCCATACTGGTTTATCAGGTGGTTCAGTTCCTTCTCGTCCGGCTTATAGGTTTCCTTACATTTGCCACACAGCGTCCTCATCAGACGCTGGGCAAGAATTCCCAGCAATGCATCCGAGAAGTTAACCGGATCAAGACCAAGGTCCAGCAAACGGGTAATGGTTTCCGGTGCCGAGTTTGTATGCAGAGTTGATAATACAAGGTGACCCGTCAGGGACGCTTCGATACCGATATGGGCGGTTTCATGGTCACGCATCTCACCAATCAGGATAATATCCGGGTCAGCACGCAGGAAAGCCCTCATGGCGGCGGCAAAGGTGAAACCAATCTTTGGCTGCATTTGCACTTGCTGAAGCCCTGGCTGAGTGATTTCCACCGGGTCCTCAGCCGTCCAGATTTTACGGTCAGGTGTATTCAAAAAGCCCAACACCGCATGCAGCGTAGTTGTCTTACCAGACCCCGTGGGACCCACAACCAGAATCAACCCATGGGGATGCTTACAAATCTCCATCAGGTTTTCCATATTCTTTGGTGCAAGATTGAGTTTTTCCAGCGGCATGGCCGATCCGGCGGCAAGCAGACGCAGGACAGCACTTTCACCATTCACAGTAGGCACTGTAGCAACACGCAGTTCAAGGGCCCTGCCCCGAATCTTCAACTTGCACTTACCATCCTGTGGTAACCGGCGTTCTGAAATATCCAGCCTGGACATAACCTTGATACGGGCAATTAGTGCACCACAGTGCTCCGGCGGAACCTTGAGAATTTCCCGGCAAATACCGTCAACACGGACCCTGACAATACCAGGGCTCTTGTCTTTACCGGGTTCTATATGAATATCCGAACCACCCAGTTTGTCTGATTCGATGATAATCCGGTTTACCAACTGGATAATACCCGAGGTGGCGGCAGCACTTTCACTGTCATCGTTGTCATCAGAGTCATCCTCGACTTCGATACCACCCTCTTCCTGAAGGCTCTTGAATACATCATCAAAGCCTTCTTCATCCTCAACTTCTTCCTGGGTACCACCCAGGAATTTGAGAATGTCTTCAGGCAGACCGACGCGGAATACATAATTCTTGGCGTTCAGGATCCCCTGGATCTCCATGATCCGCTGGTAGTTACTTGGATCACTGATCAGGATTGTTACCTCTTCCTTGCTACCTGCCACCGGCACCCAGAGATTGTTGCGCAGGTAACTGGCTCCCAGGTTTTCCATCAGGTCAACAGGCAGGGTAATATCCTTGTCATATCCCATATAGGGGACACGATAATACAGCTCCAGTGATTTTCCGATTTCCTGCGGTTCAATCTTGTAATCTTCCATGAGCATATTGCTGATCGTCCCGCCGTAAAGCGAAACACTCTTCTCAATTTCGTCAAGATCCTTGGCTGTTAACTTGCCTTGCTGAACCAGGTAATCAAAGGGTCCCTGTGTACTCTGGAATTCGGAACGGAACTGTTTTGCCAGCATCTGGGCCAGCATCTGGGCATGCTTGAGATCAACACTGGTGAAAACGGGGTCTTCCTTGAAACGGATCAACTGGACGACCCCCAGCAGAATGTCATCCTTGATCGGTACCACAATCATGGATTTAAAGAATAGTCCCTGGGATTCTGAAAAACTCTTGTCCCACTGCAGTCGGCCATGAATATCCTGCAGTTTTTCGGCATCGTATACATCCTCAACCAGCAATGGATGCTGACTGAGTGCTACATAACCGGCAAGAGACGTGGGTGTGAAGGGGACGCGAATTTCAATGTTGTCATCGTTTTCATGCGGACGCTCGTCCCCCAGGAAGCTGGCGACAATTTCCTTGCCGTTATCAACACTCTGTAAAATGGTAAACATGCGACAGCCCATGAGTTCAAGGATAGTGCTTTCCACTTCCTTCATGGCCTTATTCAGGTTCTTGGAGAACTTCAGCTGTTTGTAAAGCGACGCGAGATGACGGACAAAATCATCTTCAGAGGCCGCATGGACATTATCCTGTTGGCCCTCTTCAGACTGCTCTACCACGTTTTCTGTCGATGGATCTTCAACCACAATGTATTCCGGTAATTTTTTATTCGAGCCAAGTAAATGCAAGGTCAGGTATCAAGCCGGTTCTGACTGCCATAATGTTATACATCCAAACCCCGGGAGCAAACTATGAATTTTTCCCGAAATCCGAACCCGGCCTGTCAGCCTGCCAGTGGTGACAAGTCGCTTTAAGAGCCCGATTTAAGAGGCTGAACAATCAATACTTTATGCTAGAATCTGCTAAGTATCCATAATATTGGCAAAAATTAACATATCTTGCTGCAGAATAACGCCAACAACGTATTTTCAATCCTCCTGAAATTCCTTGCATTCAGCACAATTTCAGTCTTTTCCTGTAATGCTGCCTCCCAGGACTACCCTGCACTGACAACCGACCAGAAAGAGTGGCTGGCAGACCAGATTTACAGGAACGAATGCAACCGTAACCCCGACTGCCTGACTGCCTGGAATAGCGGTGAAAACTTCCCTTCCATGGGCATTGGCCATTTCATCTGGTACCCCCGGGACAGGAATGATATCTACGAGGAGAGTTTCCCGGCCTTAATGACATACATGCTGGACCATGGCATCTCTATTCCTGCCTGGATAATGGCCAATAACCTGGATGCTCCCTGGGACAGCAGGCAGGCTTTCCTAGCCGACCAGGACAGCGAGAGGTTACGCAACCTGCGTTTGTTCCTCCAGGAGCACAAACGCTTACAACTGGACTTTATCGTCTCACGCTTTGATTCGGCACTTGCAGACATCATGACTTCCATACAGCAGGAAGGTATGGGTAGTGCTGCACGGCAAGAGTTGTCAGCCAAACTGCACGGGCACTTCTACGCCGTGGCCAATGCTTCTCCACCCCACGGACTCTATGCACTGATAGATTATGTTAATTTCAAGGGGACTGGTGTCTCGCCTCATGAAGCCTATAATGGCCGCGGCTGGGGGCTGAAACAGGTTCTGCTGGAAATGGAAAGCAGCGATGATCCGCTTGCAGCATTCATTTCATCAGCCAGGACAACACTGGCACGACGCGTAGACAATGCTCCCCCTGAAAGAAATGAAGGACGCTGGCTTGAAGGCTGGTACAACAGGCTGACAACCTACCAACCCTGATCTGCGGACTTCGATTTATACGGTTATACAGATGGCTTACGAACGAAAAAACATACAGGCAATGACAGCTTATGTCCCGGGGGAGCAAATTGATTCTCCGGACATCCTCAAGCTCAATACCAATGAGAATCCCTATCCACCAAGTCCGGCTGTTGCCCGGGCGCTGGAGGCCTGTGATGTGGGTAAGCTAAGGCAGTATCCGCCGCCCACGGCGAAAAGTCTGCAGGAAGCCATAGCGGCTAAGCATGGTCTTGATAGCGGTAATATCATCGTTACCAATGGCGGTGATGAATTATTGCGGATGGCTATCGCCACATTTGTGGAATGTGATGAGACTATCGCCGTTGCCAGACCAACCTATACGCTTTACCAGATTCTGGCGGATGCTCATGGCTGTAGAATGCAGTCTTTTGAGCTGAAGGATGACTGGAGCCTGCCGGACAATTTTGCCAGCATGCTTAATGAATCCGGGGCCAAGATGGCCTTTGTCGTGAATCCCCATGCACCTTCAGGCAGTCTTACCAGCCTGGATGCTATTGCTGAGCTGGCCAGTGACTATAAAGGGGTGCTCTTGCTTGATGAAGCCTATATCGACTTCGTTGACCCGGCAGTAGCCAGAGATTCTGCAAGCCTGTTGGGCAAGCATGGCAATATCCTGATCCTGAGAACCTTCAGTAAAGGCTATTCACTTGCCGGGCTGCGGATGGCTTATGGACTGGCCAGCCCCGCGTTGATCGGTCCATTGATGAAAACCAAGGACAGCTACAATACAGACCTGATTTCCCAGAACCTGGCCAGGGCGTCCATTGAGGATCAGGAATATGCCCGGCAAACCTGGGACAAAGTGCGCATGGAACGCAAACGAATGACTGCACAAATGCGGGAATCAGGATTTGTGGTACCTGAGAGTCAGAGTAACTTTATACTGGCGACAGTTCCTGAAGGAAAGTCCGCCGAAGCCATTTATATGGCACTCAGGAAACAAAACATACTTGTTCGGTATTTCAAAAATGAGGATCGCTTGCAGGATAAACTTCGCATTACCATAGGCACTCCCGTAGAAAACCAGCGCCTGCTGGATGCTCTGGCTGCCCTGTAAACACCGGCAAATTTCATCATGGCTCGCAAAATGAACAAGAAAACCCGCAATGTCATTTCAGGCATTCTTGTGGGTATTGCGTCTATTGCAGCCGTCATTAACTTTGCCGACCTGCCTGCCCGGGATGCCGGCCGTTTTCTGCTCTCTACCGCCATTTTCTTCCTGGTCATTGTCCTGCTGGCATTGGTTACGGTCAGCATTTTCAAGCTGATCGGGTTTATATCAGCAAAAATAACGGGGGAGGATAAAGAAGACCACGTTAGATCATCGGACTCTCTATCAGGCACTTTTCCCGATCCTTCTTCCGACCCTTATTCCGGCCCTTCTTCCGACTCTTCTGCGGGGTATTCACCTGAGTCTACCCGGGCTTCTTCACATGAGAACGTTGACAATAATCACCCGGATAATGCCTGACAGGGCCTGACGTAGACAAGACCGTCCTCACGACCCGTTGCAGCTGGATAATAATCTTTTCGAACAGCCAACTGTTCAAACCCGAGGCTCTCGTAAAGACCAATGGCGATCTTGTTTGAGGCACGCACCTCTAGATAAACCTTTACA
>Ga0255780_10000062_pt1 | contig 94991 bp, 75 predicted proteins | sample 071ome_32_FD_179978 | JGI IMG/M metagenome (GOLD analysis project Ga0255780, IMG submission 179978) | Coastal salt marsh microbial communities from the Groves Creek Marsh, Skidaway Island, Georgia - 071405AT metaG (version 2) | ecosystem: Environmental > Aquatic > Marine > Intertidal zone >... | reverse complement strand
CTACTATCGGCCTCTCGCAACAAGCGGATAATTTCTTCTGGTTTGTGTCTTTTTTGCTTCATTGTGAGTTGTTTTGTTTATTCAAAACTTCTCACTCGCTTTGGGCCAGTTTTTCAGGCGGCGGCCAATTGGCGTTCTTTGGTGTGATGAGTCCATTTGAGAGATTATGGCAAAAGGAGTTTCCTTCGCCACACATCAGCTATTTTTCAACCGAGAATTTGAAACATTTTTTCGAAAAACAGGGATTTGAACAAGTATTGGATCGCCCCTTGAGATCAGCTGAGTTATCAGGATTATGGCAACGGGTTCGCTACGACCAAACAAAGGGAATGTTGTATTCGATATTCTCCTATCTCATTTTGCTGGCACTCTTGCCATTCCTGCGCGTATTGCCTTCCGACATCCAATTACAGTTCTTCAAATTGAAAGATTCAAAGAACTCCAACTGATCCCCCTCAATGAAGGCAAGTCCTTTTGTTTTTTTGTCTCCCTATTTTCTCAAGGACGTCTTTTAACTTCCATTGATGCGTATTTACCTCCTTGTCGAGCAGTTTTACCAAATCGATCCTTGTTCATTTTCGTAGATAATTTCATGAACTCGGCCTGCGATCGATGCTTGCTCGTCCCCTCCTCCAAAGTTGACCTCTCATAATTCCCGTCCGGTTTCATCTTCCGTACTTTTACATTGTCAGTCAGAGAGAGTTCCAGCACTTCATTGACCAAACGGTCGCGCAAGTTCCCATCTTCCACCGGAAAAACTGTTTCAATGCGTTTGAAAAAGTTCCGGGGCATCCAGTCGGCGCTGCCCACAAACACCTCGGGGCGACACGCATTTTCGAAGTAAAAAATACGACTGTGTTCAAGGTATCGATCCAAGATACTGATGACGCGGATGTTTTCGCTCAAGCCTTTCAATCCGGGCCGGAGACAACAAATTCCCCGAATAATCAAATCCACCTGAACACCGGCTTTAGAAGCCTCGTAGAGGGCATCAATGGCTTGGTTATCCACCAACGCATTCATTTTTGCGATAATCCTGGCAGGGAGTCCATTCTTTGCATGTTCTGTTTCACGCCGGATCTTTTCAATCATGCTGTCGTGAAGATTGAACGGTGCCACCAGCAGCTTCTCGGTTCCCTGAAACTGACAGATCCCGGTCAGGAGATTAAACACCCCACCCACATCCCGCCCCAAGTCTTCCCGAGCGGTCAATAGCCCTATGTCTGTATACAACTTGGCTGTGCTCGGATTGTAATTCCCGGTCGCCAAGTGGACGTATCGACGTATCCCATCGTCATCCTTCCGGACCACCATGCACATTTTGCAGTGAATCTTGTATCCGGCCAGTCCATACAACACATGCACCCCAGCCTGTTCGAGCTTGCGAGCTGCCTTGATGTTGTTGTCTTCATCAAAGCGTGCCTTCAACTCCATCACCACCGTCACTTGTTTGTCATGACGAACAGCATTCATCAATGCCTTGAAAATGCGGGGATCGGATCCAGCACGATACATGGTCTGTTTGATGGCCAGGACCTTTGGATCGTGAGCCGCCTGCTCGATGAAGTGCACGACGCTGTTGAAGTTTTCGTAAGGATGATGCAACAGCACGTCCTTCTCACGGATGATATCAAAGATTCCTTTCTCCTCGAGGAAGGGGTAGGCAATGGGAGCAACAAATGGTTTGTCCCTCAATTCGGGTGAGTGGTCGCCTTCGTAGACCTGCATCAATTGCGTCGGATTCAAGGGCCCGTCCACGATGTACAAATCTTCCTCCGAAAGTTCCAACTCTTCCAGCAATTGATTGCGCACATGAGGGGGACAGCCTTTTGAAATCTCCAGGCGAACGGCGTCTCCCTTGCGCCGGTTGTCCAATTCCTCTTCCATCGCCTTCAGCATGTCGGAGATGGATTCTTCATCCAGATACAACTCGCTGTTTCGAGTCACACGAAACATCCAATGCCCCAAAATACGGTTTCCAGGAAACAAACTGTCCAGATGGCGATAGATCACTTCACCCAGGAAGAGAAATTCACGCTGCTTACGGGTCACTTTGAAGGGAACCAACCGAGGCAGATTCCTCGGAACCTGCACCACTGCCAGGCGCTTTTCCTTGCGATTCTTCAGGCTGACTTCGAGTTCAACAATGATGTTGAGGGATTTATTGAGCAAAAGCGGGAATGGATGCGATGGATCGATACTTAACGGAGTCAGCACGGGATGCACCTCCGTTTCGTAATACTGATCGCATCGCTTGAGTTGCCGGTCGGTCATTTGATCACACCGCAAAAGCTGGATGCCCGCAGCGCTTAATTGTGGCAGCAGTTGCTCCCGCCAGAAGGCATATTGATCATCCACAAGTCGTCGCACCCGGCGCGAGACCGCCTGAAAGGTCTCCGTGGCAGTGCGCCCGTCCCCTCCCCTTGTCACGATATCGCTCTCGATCTGCTGTTTGAGCCCAGCAACCCGGACCTCAAAGAATTCGTCCAGATTGCTGCTGACAATGCAGAAAAACTTAAGACGCTCCAGCAGTGGATTGGAGGCATCCAGCGCTTCCTCCAGCACTCGATGATTGAATTCCAGCCAACCCAGTTCCCTATTGATGTAATGCGACGGTTCCATTTTCCGGTTGAATCCTCACATGAACCTCCAGAAGAACGAAGCAAAATCAGTTCAAGACATTTTAAGCAGAAGGTCCTGAATGATTCCGCGCTTCAATAAATCTCTCCACATATTTCCCCAATAAATCAGTTTCGATGTTGATCAGTTCACCTTCACTGCGGGCATGCAGGTTGGTCACCTGATAAGTATGGGGGATGATCCAGATTTGAAACCGATTTTCCAACACCTTCGCCACCGTTAAACTGATCCCGTCCAAAGCGACCGATCCTTTGTAAACCAGCAGGTGTATCAGATCCGCCGGAGGCTCGATCTCCAGCAACCAATCGGCTCCCTGCTGCTCCCATTTGACAATCTTCCCCACACCATCGACATGACCGGTAACAAAGTGGCCGTCCAGACTCCCGTTAAAGGCCAGTGGCCGTTCCAAATTGACTTTGCATCCGGGTTTCACAGCGTGCAGGTTCGTCACATTCCAGGTTTCCCTCAAAAGATCCAGACGCACACGTCCTTTTGCTCCATTCTCCGGGGCGTCCAGTTCCACCACGGTAAGGCAGCACCCATTCACCGCGATACTGTCGCCGATGTTTGCATGCTGTAATGTTTTCTCGGCGGCCAGCTCCAAACGAATGCCCTCGTCGGTTTCACTGACTGCCTTAACTTCACCTGTTTCCGCAACGATGCCCGTAAACATCCTACAAAAATCGTCTATCTTGGCTTCGACGACAAGGACGGAAAAATATTAGTTTCGCATTTCAGGGCACCAGGCTTTCCACTCCATGACTGAGCGAAACAAACGATCCACTGCCGGAATGGATCCATTGTCCTACGCGGATCATGAGTCGGGTTTGACTGGGGATTTGATCGGGAAGGTTCCAGTGTTCCAGCGAAGGATCCAGACGTGTCAGCGTTTCAAACCGCTGGAGTTCGTTGTCGAAATGATAAACGTAGATGCCTTCAAAATCCCGAATGCGCGGATTTTTCCAAGTCAATTGCCGTGTTTGTCCAGTCTGCAACAGATCCAGTTCGGCTACAGGGGATGTTACAAACATTCTTAAAGTCGGGTCTCCCATGATGGCCAAAGCACGGGTGGCAGGAACCGGGCGTTGGTTGGCGGATTGCAAATAGGAGTATCCAAGACTCTCTCCCCTTCCCAAATCTCCAAGCCGCCAGGGTCCAACCAGCATGCTGAAGGAAGCCAGTCCGGATTCAGGCGTCGTCAGGCACGCACGCAAGAAGGAATCGGGCAGGTTCCAATCCCCATGCCAGGAGGAATAAAACATCATGAAGGCCGCGTGAGGGGCTTTCTCCGGACGGTTGAAGTCCCGGGTTCTCCGCACCCCGTTCGCAAAGGAAGCGCTCCCGCTTTGCCCTCCCATGAAAGACCATAAAGGAGCACTATCCTCGATAAACCCATCGCCCATTCTGATCGGTCCCGGCACATGACCATACCAATTGGCGGCATTCATGATCGCAGGTTTATACACCGACATACCTTGATTCCTGGGCAGGAAAGACCGAATCACCGCCTCAGCATCAAAGGAAATATCCCCTTTTCGGTAGGCCAGATTCTTGTGCAGGTATTGCCGCAGCAACTCGGTTTCAACCTGGGACTTTCTCCGGGGTTTGTCTTTCAGAATGGCGCCACTGATATTTGGAAGATTGGCAAAATCAACTCTCCCGACAGCAACTTCCAAACGTGTGGGCATTCGATCCTCGTCAAACTTTCCGTCACCGGGAACGTTGTGATTACTGAAGTGTGCTCCCCCGGTGTGATTGACCGACTGATCCCGCCAAACCCCGTCCAGGTCACCGTAGTAAGCATCACAAGACCAGGCACCGCGATGATCGTCGCCCGGACGCACATGCCCATCCAAAGCCGCATACCCGGAGTAAGGCACCGCGGCATGCCCCAAAATCAACAACGCTTTCATTCCTTCCACTGGAGGTGCCAGATGTGTATGGATGATTTCCTTTACCTCGGCGATGCGCTTGATGTTGGTCTTCCAGCGTCTGTCACTATGCCGGGGAGCTTTGTCCACCACCACGGACCAACCATCCAATTCAAGGTTTCGCTTAAAGTCTTTCAGATCATCCCTCAAGGCGCGATGTTGCGTTTCATCGACCAACAGCAACATTTTCCCACGATGATGAACTGGAGGCATGAACACAGCGACGTTCACCTGATTGGTCGTCCCAGGGTAACGGTATGGATGAACCTGATACTGGTATACCTGCCCAGGCATGATGGCATCTGAAGTGTCGAGATATTGAAAGCCATCGACCTCTTCAGCAATAATACCCCACTCCTCCCGATCAGATTTGCGACGCTTCACCATATATTGGACACCTCCCCGAGGTGCCCATTGCAGCCTGACGCTGACGGGATCTTTTTCGACCCTCCCGCTCAAAGCGAAATATTTGAAATCCGCTTCGGGATCACGGAGAGGGTAATTGAATATTTCAAATTCATCGATCACCCCCTTGACTGGTTGATATCCCCAGGGAGTGTTGCCAACTGCCAGTCCCGTTTCAGTCAACGCCTCGGACGGGGGAACAATCGAAATACCTTTACCGGGGCCGAACGTTTTGCTTCCCATGTAAATCCACGATTCCTTTTCGGAGTAACTGATGGTGATGTCATACCATTGATTTTTGGTAAACTGCAAAGGCGCACTGATGAAAGTATCCCCTTCTTCAGTGGATTGCGCTCCCAACTGGATACGCTCTCCTTTGGGATCCATGCTAAGCCCCCAGTATCCCTTCATCTCACCAGAGGGCGACATCCATTTGCCCAGGCTGAAGAATGAACCGTATCCGCCCGGACCTTCGCCGGAGGACCAGTCGGGACGAAACCAAAAGCGCACGGAACTGTGTTTGGGTGAAAAAGTCGAACCTCCTGCCGTCCCCAGATCCAAAATCATGCCGTCCAGATCTTCCCTGGAACGAAGCCCCATATTCTCCATACCATCAACAAACTCCGGCTGAAGCACTACAGTGGTCCCCGTGGGAGTGCCAGGCGCCTGAAAGTTTCTGGGAAAAAAACGACTTTTAACCGGACCATTGTCAAAGTTCAGACCAACCGTGCGAGCCGAATTGACTGCTCCATGGAGAACAACTGTCGAACATTGCCACGACAAGCCAACACAACACAGCACTGCAAAGCGCCCCAAAGCGCTTTCAGGTAAAGCACATAGAGCGTTTCCCAATTGTCTCAGCATCTTGTCACATTTCATACTATCCCATAATGCGCCCAAACGAGAACCCAACCACATTTCAATGACCATTTTCCACATGTTTTCCATCGGCACGGAACGGCACCCTCTTAACAAGCATCGTAGCAACTGGAAAAAAATCAATGAAACATTGTTGAATCTCGACCGAATCAGTGCAAACTCTTTCCCATCATGAAGAACACTGAAATGCGCATCACACTGATCCTTTCCTTGCTGATTCTTTCGCCCTTGCAGGCGCGTGATTTCAGCAAGCGACAGAGCGCCAACATCACCAAGGCAGCCAGTGTGATATTGAGCAACAATCACTATCGCCAACAGCTGATTGACAACAGTATTTCAGAGATATTCTTCGACAATTATGTCGATTCACTGGATTTGAACCATCAGATCTTCCTCCAATCTGATATCGACGAATTTCGGGAAAAATATGCAGATGCCTTGGACGATTACACCGTCGGCGTATTGAAAAACGAATCCGTTTACAACGCGACACCCGCGTTTGACATCTTCGAACGGTTCAAAAAGCGACTCAAGGAGCGCAGGGCGGACATCGCTGAACTGCTGGAGCAGGATTATCAGTTCGATGTGGATGACGAAATCATGGTCAAGCGATCGGAAGAGCCCTGGCCTGCAACAAAAGAAGAGGCCCGTGAACTGTGGCGGCTTCGCATCAAATACGACATCCTGCAGGGTCGTCTTTCCAAGGACGACACGGACAAGATCAAAGAACGTCTTTCGAAACGCTACGATCGATTGGTCAAAGACTTCGAAACCTTGGAAACCGACGAGATATTGGAATTGTACCTGACGGCACTGGCTAATGCCTACGATCCACATTCCAACTACATGAGCCCCACATCTGCAGACGATTTTTACATTAAAAATGTCAACAACGAGCTGACCGGCATCGGCGCCCTGCTCCGTAGCAATGAAGGATATTGTCAGATTGTCAGCCTGGTTCCAGGTGGCCCCGCCGATAAAAGCAAGCAGATCAAACCCGGCGACAAAATCATCGCGGTCGCCCAGGGAAATGACGAACCGGTGGATGTTGTGGAAATGAAGTTGAACAAGGTCGTTCAAATGATCCGGGGTGAACTCAAAACAAAGGTTCGCCTCACGGTCATTCCCGCCAAAACAACCGACGGATCCGAAACCAAGGAAGTGGTGTTGATTCGTGAAAAAATCGAATTGAAGGAACAGTTCTCAAAAGCACGCATTATCGAACTACCCGAAGGCGAAGATGGCAAAACCCGCCGACTGGGAGTACTGACCGTTCCCCAGTATTACGACAAGGTTGCGGAAGACACAGCTCTACTGCTTCAGCGCCTGCAGAAGGAAAACGTAGAGGGAATTGCCCTGGATCTCAGACGGAACGGGGGCGGCATTCTTCCCGAAGCGGTTGAGTTAACCGGCCTGTTTTTCCCTGAAGGCCCTGTCGTGCAAGTGCAGAATTCCATCAAACAAAAGCAGGTGTTGAACGATGAAGATCCTTCGACCGTGTATGACGGCCCACTGGTTGTTCTGGTGAGTCATTTGAGCGCTTCCGCCGCGGAAATCACCGCCGCCGCTTTGCAGGACTACGGCAGAGCGGTCGTGGTCGGAGACAAATCAACACATGGCAAGGGAACGGTTCAAACACTGATCGAAATGAATCGTTTCAGAGGGGTTCCCACGGAAGCCGGTCTCTTGAAATACACCATTTCGAAATTCTACCGGGTTGCTGGAGGCACGACACAGAAACAAGGCGTGACACCGGACATCATTTTGCCATCCATCTACGATTACATGGAATTAGGTGAAGCCAATCTACCGCGCAGCCTCGATCCGGACTCCATCCAACCGGCTGATTACAAGGCGATGCACCGTGTCAGCGATCCCGTTTTGGACATTCTTCGCGAGAAATCGCAAGAGCGCATCGAACAGGATACCGATTTTCAATACATCCAGGACGACATCAAGCGTTATCAGGAAATCAAGCAACGCAAAACAATCAGTCTCAACGAGGAAAAGCGCATCCCGGAAAAAGAAGAAGACAAGGAGCGCAACGAAAAAAGAGACGATGAACGTAACGCGAGACGCTACCCCGGGCTCAAAATATACCGCATCACCATGGATCAAGTGCGCGATGAATCCCCGGCCGAACTCATGTTCGATGGGGATAATCCCGAACATTACGTCGTCGAAGAGGACACGGAAGAAGATGAAGAAACCGAGGGTAATCTCCCGGCCATCAAGGAAGATTCCTATGTCGGAGACGAACAGGACGAGATAGACAAGAGACTCGACGCCTACACCCGCGAAGGTGTGCGTATCCTCCGGGATTACATCGACGCGCTTAATGCTGACAACAAGAAATCGGACAAGCAATTAACCGCCAGCAGCAATCGTTGAGGTAAAATATTGCCAAATCCTTTCAAGAATCGCAGAATGCTCCGCAAATATGAGTAAGGTAATCAAGGGACCTGTTTACGTCGTCAAAGACAACATCGATACGGATCAAATCATTCCGGCACAGTATTTGAATCTGATTCCAACGATTCCGGATGAGTATGAAAAGCTCGGCAGCTACGCCATGTGCGGCCTGCCCGATTCGCTCTATCCTGAACGCTACGTGGAAGAAGGCAAAGTGGACAGTCAGTTCCCCATCGTGGTGGCCGGCCGTAACTTCGGATGCGGCAGTTCCCGCGAACATGCCCCCATCGCAATGGGTTCGGCGGATTGCCAGTTGGTGCTGGCGGAAAGCTTCGCCCGCATTTTCTTCCGCAACTGTGTGGCCACCGGTGAGCTTTATCCATGCGAATGCACCGAACGTTTGTGCGAAGTCCTTAAAAACGGTGATGTCGTGACGGTTGATCTGGACGCCTGCACGGTTACCGTGGAAGAAACGGGTAAAACCTATTCGTTCAAACCACTTGGAGATGTCCGATCAGTGGTCGACGCCGGCGGGTTGTTCAACTACGCACGAGAGAACAACATGATCAGCGCATGATTTCCGGCAATTGCCCACCGGCATCAAATTCCATATCAACCGGATCTCCAGCGATGCGCACCCGTTTGTGAGATCGAGCCTCGGAAAGAAGGCTTTCGGAGGCTTCCATCCAGTTTAATTTCAAGGTATCCCGTATCCTCAAGATGCGGGATTCTTTTTTGTCCGCCACCACAACGGAACTCAATGCCCATTGGATCACTTCCCGATCGGATTCAAAATGGATCGGCACCTTGGCGCCATTCATGGTCATGGCGGTCACCGCATTCACAAAGGAGGTCCTGGGATCCATCGACCGAACCAGGCGCGACGTGGTAAAGTCCGCCATGCCGATGCCAATCGCATTGCCATGAGATTCCGGCGTCAAATCACGCACCATGATTCGCTTGATGCGGGGAAAATCCGTTTGCTGGGAAAAATCAGTGGAATACCCGTGCACCCCGCGCCCGACAATATTGGGATCCATCCCCGAGCCGCTGATGTTCTTGCCGATGGCATCCACAATCAACAGATCCAGATCGTCAAACGGCAAGCGCGGCATCAGTTCCCTGGCCGTGTGGAAGAGTTTTTCTTCTGCTTCCACCAATGATTCAGAAGGCAGGAATTGAATGGAATCGGTCTGATGCAACGCGTTCTCAATGATTGCCAAACCGCCCAATACAGGCATCTTATCCAACAAACTCTTAGCGTAAGTGCGCAAAACATTCTCGTACCCATATTGTATGGAGGCACGATGGAATGCGGATGCTCCGTCGCGTTTACCAAGGCCGACCACCAGCATTTTCATGATGCCGCTTCCAAGATTGCCTTTGAAGTCGGTGTGAGGTTTGACGCGGTTGATCATTAATACACCGTCCAATCCAGACGCCACTTGACTCCAGTAAATCGGCGTCCCCCACTCCGTTTGACCGGCTTGAAGGGTTTCCATGGACGCCTCCACCGGCACTCCCTGGTGTTCCGTGCCCACACCATAACCTGCCAGCAAAGCGGTTTGCCCCTCGGAAGAAGCGCCTCCGTGACTCCCCATGGCGGGAAGGATCACAACCCGGGCATCCATCGACTGCAGCACCTCCACCGCCGTCGACACCATTTGATCCAATCCGGTGATGCCACGACTCCCCACCGCCAAACCGATGCGCATACCGGCTTTCACCCGAAATCGCAAGGGTTCCAACTCGGCGCGGACAGCCGAGGCATAATCGAAATCCGTTTCCCGACCAGGAAAGACCTGTTCCAGGGGGAATATCTTCGGAAGTGGAAAATCAGGTTTGTATTCGGATTGCATAACGAAATCGTGAAACTGCAGCCCGGGAAAGTCGATGCCAAAATTCAGGCATTCAAATGCCCCAAAGCCAGCAGCCCATAAAAGGTGTATTCGGTGTCCAATTCATCTTCATGCCAATGCCCGTGAAAAGCCCCTTCATTAGTCCAAAGCGTATCAATGAAATCCAGACATCGCTCTCGTTGATCCTCGCTCAAATCACGCTCCACACCCGCCAATGCATGCAAGGCGGTTGCGGTCGAAAGCAGATCAGGAATGGGCGCTGTAGGTGTGGCCATGAAACCGCCCATGGGATGGATTCGCTGGATCAACCAATCGGATGCTTCGGACGGGATTTGCCTTCCCCACTGCCTGAGCGTTGTCATCACGGCAGCTGTTGCATTGGTTGCGCCAACACGTTGCTGCCGGTCATTCCCCCACGCCCCGTCGGCTGTTTTCAAGCCATCCAGTGAGTGTTGGATATCGGATTGAACAGTGTTCAGCTCAACACCCAAATCCTGCATCGCTCCCACTCCAAGGAACGCTCCGTACGCAGTGCCATGAGCGGAACCGGGTTCGGGATGAAACCCTCCATCCTCGCTCCTGAACCGATTCAAGTGGCACAACAAATCTTCCTGATTCCCCTTTAGATGTGAAGCCGCAGACAAGCATCGGATCAGGCAACACAAATGAACAAAATCCAGGTTTTCCCCGATCCCATGCGAGGTAACGAAAGGCAGCCAATCGGCCTCATCACACTCCACTCCCAAACTCAGCAGTCCATCCACCCCAAAAACCGTGTAATACAAATCGGGCAAACCGGAGCGATCTTGAAAACCACCCTCCTTGGCGCGCGCATTCTTCAAGAACTGCACGACCAGTTCACCTGATTCTCCCAACGCTTTGGGAGCCAGTCTTGCCACTTGGATCATTTCTAATCGAATGCTCATACCATGATTGCCGGGTTCTCTTGTTACTCTATAAATCACCCATTGCATTATTTGAAAGCAATAACGCAAACGCGCAAATCCTGCATGGGAATGCAATCAATGAAAAGGATTTCCAATTTGAAATTGCCAACAAATCTTCATTTGTTCGACGCTGCAGACTTCCCCCATTGACCACTCAACTGCTCCAACCATCCACCCACGATGTGATCCGGGATTGTATCGGCGTTCTGGTATTCTGAAATGGTCTTTCCCCAGTAGAAAGAAATCCAACCGTCCACGAAGGCGTTCGACCTCTGCATGAAATCCTCCATTTCCTCCAAACTGCATTTGAGAGGAAAACATTCTTCGACAATCAGAGGTTTACCCAATTCATAAACCTTCAATGCGGTCAGTGCTTTTTCCACCTGCTCTGCTTCAGGGTAAAAATGCACACTGACAAAATCGAGATGCGAAAAGGTGCTTTCTCGATAGAACAAAGGTTTGGCGCCGGGAAAAACATGCGCCCATGGGATCACCCCAACGGTGATGAGTGCGTTCTGATCGTGTTTTCGAACGGCCCGACACATCTTCTCCACCCATTGCTCTACCACCTGTTCCCGACTGCGCTCTTTTAAATCCAGTGTAAGCCGTTGAACAAAAAATTTGCCTCCCAGTTCACCAGCCAACCAATCGGTTTCGACTTTGTTTTTGCCCGCGAGTATGGGTTCATTCATCAAATCATAACAGTAAACAGAGTGATGTCCTGCACAAGTGGATGCAATCGCCTCCCAAAAACGAGCCTGCGCATCCCACCGTTCTGATTCGCCAAGGGAGTCATACCATTCAGGAATGTCTTTTTTGTGATAACAACCCAGTCCGGTCAGATCCAAATACAACCCTGTTGACTCCGCCAAATCCAGGAGTTTCTTGAGACGCTCCAACGACTCGTTTCGGGGTTTATCTGGGCCTTCCATAAACTTCCCAAACTGCAGATGGATACGAACCACATTCGCGCCGAGATCAGCCATCTCCACAAAGTCAGCCTCCACCGTTTCCCATTCGGATTCCCAATAATCCTCAATCAGGCGACCATCCCGGTCATGATCGTAATTGAAACCACGAATGGAAAAGGGATGGGTGATGCCTGCCTGAACAAAACCGGTCCCCGATGTGTTGATTTGGATGCGTGGCAACATGTCCGCCTTCAATCCCGGGGATAAAGAAGGCATGCACCCCAGACACAGCGTCAGCAAAGAATGGACTACATATTGCCGTCTTTGTGATACACTCGCCTGCAAGGTGCAACCAAACCGAGACATCCAGGATCTCATCCATTGGGGTAACGCATTCATGCCAGAATAGTAAACGCCTGACTTTGACTTGTCATGTCCACATTAACACGTCCATACTCGATGCCACTACCATGAAGGACATGAAAGATTCATTATTGCGCCCGCGGGCCATTGTTTCCGGAAGCCTCATAAGAGCTTTCAAGATCTGTCAATGGACATTGATCACACTGCTATGCGTCGGCGTGTTGCATGCCAGAAAACCCAACGTCATCCTCATCTACACGGACGACCAGGGAAGCATCGATCTGAACTGCTATGGCGCCAAAGACCTTTACACTCCCCACCTGGATCAGTTGGCACGTAAAGGCATTAAATTCTCCCAGTTTTATTCGGCGGCGCCCGTTTGCTCTCCTTCGCGTGCAGCCGTACTGACCGGTCGATTTCCGCAACACGCCGGAGTTCCCGGCAATGTGAGTTCGGAGAAAGGTCACTCCGGCATGCCATCCAGTCAAACCACCATCGCGGAAATGATGAAAGCCGCCGGATACGCCACCGGACACATTGGCAAATGGCATCTCGGTTACACACCCGATACCATGCCCAACGGCCAGGGCTTTGATTCATCCTTTGGCCACATGGGCGGGTGCATCGACAACTGGTCCCACTTCTTTTATTGGCAAGGTCCCAACCGGCACGATCTCTGGCGCGATGGCTCAGAAATTTGGGAAGACGGACAGTTCTTTCCGGATCTGATGGTGAAGGAAACCGAGACATTCATCTCTCAACACAAGGACGAACCTTTCTTTCTATACTGGGCCATCAACGTGCCGCATTACCCTCTCCAGGGGACCGATGGATGGAGAAAATTCTACGACCACCTTCCCGCTCCACGTAAAATGTATGCGGCTTTTGTGTCCACCATGGATCAAAAGATCGGTGAGGTGCTGTCCATACTCAACCAACAAGGGCTGGCCGAGGATACCATCGTCATTTTTCAATCCGACCATGGACATTCCACCGAAGTCAGAACCTTTGGCGGGGGCGGCGATGCCGGACCTTATCGCGGCGCAAAATTCAGCCTGTTCGAAGGCGGCATCCGTGTGCCCGCCATCATCAGTTGGCCGGGACATTTACAGGAAAATGCCACCAGGGATCAGTTGGTGACTTCCATTGACTGGTTCCCGACCGTAGCAGATCTATGCGGTATCCAGTTACCCGTCACCCCAGTGGACGGAGTCAGTCTGCGCCCCGTGCTGGAATCGGCCGAGGCAGAGGGATCCCACGAAACCTTCCACTGGCAAACCGGCAACGCAAAGAATCCCCAATGGGCCGTGCGCCAGGGACCATGGAAACTGCTCGGCAATCCGAATGATACCAGCAACAAAGCCCCCATCGGCGGTGAACTCTTTCTCAGCAACCTTGAAAAAGACGTGTCTGAAATGACCAATTACGCGGCCCAATACCCGGAAGTGGTCTGGAAGCTCCGCAAACTCCACGACACATGGGCGGCTCGCTGGAAATAGGTTACTGAGGGGACTGGGAGGGTTTGGCCGGATGCCAGACCATCGCCCAAAGGAGGACCAGCATTCCAATTCCGCACCCGATCGTGAGCGCGATCGGGGCGTTCATCCATTTGGCGATGGCACCGGATAAATAGTTCCCAAATGGACTCAATCCAATAAAGCAAAAGGAATACACTCCCATGACCCGTCCCCTCAACAGGTCGCTGACATAGCCTTGGACCAACATATTGGACGTCGCAAAAAAAGTAATCATCCCCCACCCCGCGACCACAAGAATCGCCGCAGACAACCACGCATTCCGGCTCCAGGCGAAGCAAATCATACAGACAAGAAACAGTCCCAAACCCCATCGCGACAGCTTTCGACGATCCAGGCGATTCCCGAACGCCGCCAACGTAATGGACCCTGCCAGCGCACCGATGCCGTTTGCGGTCAACAGCCAACCGAATCCGTCCGCTCCAATCTCAAGGATGTCTTTGGCGAAGATGGGCATCAACGCCGTGTAAGCCATCCCAAACAAACTCATCATCGATACCAGGATGAAAACAATCCTCACATCCGAATGCTGCCAAATCCAACGAACTGCCTCGCCGGTAGCCGCCTTCAGGTTTCGATGCTCACCTGCTGGTTTGCTTTTGGGAAGCCGCATCGCGAGGTAACCCAGGATCACCGCAGCGTAAGAAATGGCGTTTACCAGGAAACAGGTTTCCACGCCGCCACGAATCAACACAATCCCCGCGATGGCCGGTCCGATGATTCGAGCGGAGTTAAAGACGGACGAGTTTAATGCAATGGCATTGGTCAAATCCTGTTTACCAACCATGTCCACCACGAAACTCTGACGCGTCGGAATGTCAAAGGCATTGGTCATCCCCAACCCAAAAGCCAATATCCCCACCTGCCAAACCTGGATGTCCCCTTGCGCCGCCAGCAAATAGAGCAACAAAGACATCACCAAGGCAAAGGACTGCGTCACCACCAGGATCGTGCGCTTGTCGAACCGGTCGGCGATCACACCTCCATAAAACGTGAACAAAGTAACAGGAATTGTATGCAGGAATCGCATGAAACCGAGTGCCAACGGGGATTTCGTCAGCTCATACACCAACCAACCTTCCGCAACCATTTGCATCCAGGTGCCGGTCAGGGAAATAATCTGACCAAAAAAGAAAATCCGGTAGTTGTAGTGCTTGAGTGAAGCCAACATGGCGGAACCGGATACCGGCACGGCCGGCGTGCGTCTGGGCTGCTCCAGAGCATCGCCCGGCACCGAAGTAATCTCCGGCACACGATCGTTCTTCCTGCTCTGCCCCTCACTCATGTCCGGCTACCATCCAAACCCTGCTCCCTTTTGGCAACCCAAATCCACTTTCTCCATCGAAACAATATGTTCTTGTGCATCAACTCCTGCTAGTCTGGTCCCACATGGACGGTCTCACACACATCCCACACCAACTGGAAACGCTCCTCAAAGCGCTTCCTTCTGATGCGCGTCCTTACCTTGTGGGAGGCTGTGTGAGGGATGGATTGCTCGGGCTGCCGGTGAAAGACTACGACCTTGAAATCTTTGGCATCCCGTTTGACGATTTGATGCGCATTTTGAAAACGCACGGCAGAACCGACACAGTCGGCAAATCCTTCGGCATCATCAAATGGACGCCTCAAAAAGGTCAAACGTTTGACATAGCGCTTCCCAGAAAAGAAACCAAATCCGGAAGAGGACACCGCGGATTCGATGTCATTGCCGATCCAAACCTGAGCACCACCGAAGCGGCGGCCAGGCGGGATTTCACCATCAACGCCATCATGTATGACCCGATCCGTCAGGAAATGATCGATCCATTTGACGGCAGAAAGGATCTCGAAAACAAGATACTCCGACATACATCTCCCGCATTCTCCGAAGATCCGCTTCGTGTGTTGCGCGGCATGCAGTTCGCCGGGCGTTTTGGGCTCACCGGTCACCCTGACACCCTCAAACTTTGTCAGAGCATCAAAGATCAATTCGAAGAACTTGCGTCCGAACGCATTTGGGAAGAATGGCGCAAATGGGCTACTTTGAGCAGGCACCCATCAATGGGGCTGGCATTTTTGGATCTTTCCGGATGGTTGGAGCATTTTCCGGAATTACACGCCATGAAAGGCGTCCCCCAAGATCCCATCTGGCACCCGGAAGGCGATGTCTGGCAACACACCTGCCATTGCTGCAACGCACTGGTGACACTTCCAGCATGGGAGGAAACCGAATCCGAGCAGGATCGACTGGTATGGATGCTCGCGATCCTGCTCCACGACACTGGAAAAACTTCCACCACGGAGCAGGTTGTAAAAGAGGGCAAAACACGCATCGTTTCCCCTGGTCACGACAAAGTCAGCGCAAACCTGGCGGACGAATTCCTGCTTCGCATGAAAGCTCCAAACAATATCCGGGAGCGAATCATCCCATTAGTGGCGCAGCACATGATTCATGTAGGCACCGTCACCGACCGGGCAGTACGCCGATTGGCCAAAAGACTGGAACCAGAAACCATCCCCTCCCTTTGCACCGTCATGTCGGCGGATGCCATGGGACGCCCTCCGCTGAGCAAAGCCATCCCCGGTCACATTCTGGAGATTCAGCATCGAGCCGAGGAACTGGATGTTTTATCCAATGCTCCTGAACCCTTCCTCAAAGGCCGTGATCTGATAGCCCTGGGCATCGAGCCAGGGAAACAAATGGGAGAATGGCTGAAGCAAGGATACGAGCTGCAACTGGAAGGTGAAATCGAAAACCGCGAAGCAGCGCTGCATTGGATTCGAGTCCATGCAAAAAGGCCACCCGAAAGGAGTGGCCCTTGCGCTTGAAATTGGATCAAAGGTGAATGATTAATCAGCCTTGATGGAAGCAGCGGTGAACTCGAGTTTGCCGTCGATTTCCGCCACAGTGCCTTCAGCCGTCACCTTGGCCGGAGCCTGGCAGATCTTGCTGTGGAATTGGCGGCTGACTTCATTTTGATCGAGCACATAAATCGATTCTTTGCCTTCAACGGAAACGCGAATGGCATTCTGGCAGGTACGGGATTTCTTGAGTTCACACTTCATACAAACACCTTCACCCGTCAGGGTTTTCTTTTCCTGCAACTTCAGGCTGGTTGGAGTGAACACGGCCTGGTCGCCATCTTCGGCCAAGGTTCCGACAGCCACGATGGCGGCGGTGGTTGAGCAAAGGTTCTTGTGGAAACCATTGCTGCATTCGTTCTTGGCGAAAAGCACCAGTTTTTCTTTCCCACCGATGCTGGTTTTGATGACGTTCTGACAGCTGTCGGATTTGCCCAGTTCGCACTTGAGGCAGCAGCCGGTTCCCTTGATGGTCATGCTGGCGGCTACTTTTTTCTCAACCTTGTCAGGTTTGGCCTTGGCTTCTTCTTTGGGAGCTTCTTCAATTTTGGTGGCCGTGATCTTTTTAACACCGGCCACATCACTCACTTTGCCGTAAACAACCGTTGGAGTGGATTTCTGGCAGACCTTTTCATGATAGGCTTTGCTGACATCGTTGTGCTCGAGGATGTGCAACACACCGTTCACCACAATGCCGTTCTGACAGGCGTTGGTCAGTTTGCAGATGCATTTGGTGCAAACGCCCGTTCCAACAAATTTTTGAGCATCATCGGCTTTCTTGGCGGGTTTGTCGGATTCGGCTTCATCACCGGCCAGGCTGATTTTGGAAGCAACCAGCACTTTCTTGCCGTCGACTTCCTTGACCTTACCGACTGCAGTGATTGCTGCAGTGCCGGAGCAAAGATTCTTATGGAAAGCCTTGCTGACAGCGTTGTGCTCCAACAGATACAAGGTATCGCCGGACTTGAGCGCATTCTGGCAGGAATCCGTTTGCTTGAGCTTGCACTTTGCGCAGCAACCGGTGCCGCTCAAGGTGACTTCGGCTGAATCAGCCTGAACATGAGGTTGAAAGCCTAACACAAGGCCCAAAACACAACCGAGAGTGAGAAGTATCTTCTTCATAATCGCTATAATCGTTTGGTCGGAAATCTTCCGATGTCGCTAGTCGTTACTGAGTTGAGTCCACATTCCAAGTTCTGGCACGCAAAAAAAGCACCAAAACCCAAAAGGAATTGGACGGACTATATCACAGCCCCCCCAAACCGCAACGAATAATTCCCCACTTACTTTCGGAAATAAGCCCCAATTATTTGAGTTTTTCTTCATGCTCTGGCTTTTTGGCGGGGCTCGGTGGGCACCTTCTGGCGAAGGCGCCTACGGCAGGTAGAACGTGTCGTCCCGACGCGTACCCTTGTGGCTCCCGAACTTAGGATGCATTCCGTTTCGGGAAGCCCTCAGCCCCCCCAATCCCCAAGCTCATTATCCCACGCGCCAACCGGCACTTTCTGGCGAAGGCGCCTACTTTCAGTCGTAAACTTGCGCATTGGGTCGGTTGATGTCATGATACCGCACAAAGTCAATGATGCCTATTAAACCTGAACGAATTGATCTGATCGGCGACCAAGTCGCCATCAAATGGAATGACGGATCCGAAGATTTCTTTCCCATGGAACGACTGCGCGCAGCTTCTCCCAGCGCGGAAAACACCGGGGAGCCCGATTTATTCGGCCGCATGCATGGCGGCACCGATCAGACCGAATTCCCGGGAGTAACGGTTCTCGGATGGACCCCTGTGGGAAGTTATGCCATACGATTTGATTTCAGCGACGGGCACAAAACCGGGCTCTACAGCTTCCAATACCTGAAACGATTGTCCGAAAGACTTCAGGAATTGGAGAATGAATGAGCAGCGCCAATAACGGCAACCACTCAAAGCAAGTCAGGTAAAATATCAGCGGCCAAGAAGCCTGGAAAAACCAGTCTTCAGGTCCTCGAGTATCAGGTAACCTGCTGGCACCAAGATCAACGAAATCCCGGTGGCGAACATCACCCCGAATGCCAGCGAAATGGCCATGGGAATCAGGAACTGTGCCTGTACGCTCTTCTCCAGAATCAGGGGCATCAGCCCCACAAACGTTGTGAGGGAAGTCAATAGGATGGGCCTGAATCTGGACACCCCTGCCTTCCTGACAGCTTCCAGCAGCGATAATCCCTGTTCGCGTTGACGATTGATATACACCACCAGCACCAGGTTGTCGTTCACCACCACCCCGGACAAAGCCACAATTCCAAACATGGACAAAATCGTCAGAGGCAACCCCATGATGATGTGCCCCCATATCGCCCCAACCAAACCAAAGGGAATCGCAGACATCACGATAAAAGGCTGCAAGTAAGATTTAAAAGGGATGGCCAGCAGTGCGTAGATGATGATCAAGGCCAGTGGGTAACCCTTCAGAATTCCCTGGATGGTTTCCTGTTGTTCACGCCTTTCCCCTTCCCAAGTGTATTGAAGATTTGGAAACTTCTGCATGAGTGCCGGAAGGAAAGCAGCATCCAAATCCGCAATGATTTCAGTGGTGTTCCCCTTGTTTGCATCAACGTCGGCGGTCACATTAATCGACCTTCGGCGATCAACACGTTGAATGGTCGAATACCCCCGTCCTTTTTGAACTTCAGCAACTTCTTCGAATGGAATTTCTGTTCCATCCGGCAACCGGACACGCATGGACTCCAACGATCCGATCGACTGCCTGTCTTTTTCCGGATAACGCACCATGACACGCAATTCATCCCGTCCACGCTGAATCCGCTGGGCTTCCTCACCATAAAAGGCCTGTCTCACCTGTCTTCCCAGGTCGGCCAAGGTCAACCCGAGCGCTTCGGCTTCCGGCTTGATGGACAGTTTGATCTCCTGTTTACCTTCCCGGAAGGAATCGGAGATATCCTGGATTCCCGGGTAAGCCGCCAAATGTTGTTTTAATTGATCGGCCGCATCCCGAAGCTCATCAAAGTCCTTCCCTGTAAATTGCACATTGATGGGTTCTCCTGATGAAAAAATCGAAGCCGTGAAATTCAAATCTTCAACCCCTGGAATACTCTCCGTCAGATCCCTCCACCTGCTGGCGAGTTTATCACTGCTCGTGTCTTCTCCTTCCCGCAATTCGGAAGCGGTCAATTCAATATGAACCTCACCCAGATGCGGACTCGATATATTCGGAACAAATTTTCCGGCACCTTCCTGCTGTGTTTTGCTGTAGGGCTGCTGTCCGACAGAAGCCAGGATATGCCGGAACACACTTCCCTCTTCTTCCGTTCTCCCCTGGTCAATGGAATCGCGTAATTGAATGGCACTGTCCTGAAGTTTCTTAACGGCCTCACGTGTCACCTGCACGGGAGTCCCCTGAGGCAGGGTCAGGATGGCCGCCACATTATCCCCCTCAACGGGTGGAAAGAACTGAAATCGCACCCAACCACCCAGCCAAAGCCCCACTGTCACCAGGAACAAACCAACGGCTGTGGCCACCGACAGGTAACGCCAAACCAATGCTTTCTCCAAAAAAGGAGAATAGACGGCATGGATGAAACCATCGACTTTGCGGGTGAACCCCTGTTGAAAACGATGCCAAATCACCAGTGGATTCCAACTCGATTTCCCTGCGCCCCCATCATCATCAATCTGCATCCGATGACTGAGGTGGGTCGGCAAAACAAACAAGGATTCGATCAACGAAAACAAAAGCGTTGGTATCACCACCATGGGAATGCCACGCATGATCTTACCAGTATTGCCCGGAACGATGAGAAGTGGAATAAAAGCGGCCACAGTCGTCAGCACCGCGAAAATGACGGGTTTGCTCACCTCCTGCGCTCCCAGAATGGAGGCCTCCAATGCATGCTCATGTTTTTCCTGATGGGCGTGAATGTTCTCACTGACCACAATGGCATCATCCACCACGATCCCAAGCACCAGAATGAAGGCGAACAGGGACAACAAATTGATACTGACATCCATGATGGGCATCACCCATAAAGTCCCCAAAAAGGAAACGAACAAACCAACACTCACCCAACCAGCCAGCCCCAGCCGGAGAAACAAGGCAAGCGTGGCAAACACCAGTGTCAGTCCGTAAAGTCCATTTTTGACCAGCAACTCCTGACGACTCCTCAAATAGGATGAATCGTCCTGCCAGGTGGTCATCAGGACCCCTTCGGGAAGCTTTGATTTATTGGCGGCCACATAGTCGCGCACGGCTGAAGATATCTCCAACGCGTTCTGGTCACCCACCCGGAACACCTGAACCATGACGGAAGGCTTGCCATCATCGAAGAATGCTTCTTGATCCGTCTCCATGAAACCATCCACGACATTGGCCACATCCTTGAGCAACAAGCGTGTTCCATCCGGACGCGTCAGCAATACAATCTGCCCAAACTCTTCCCCGGTGTAGGATTGTCCCTTGGTGCGCAGTAGAATTTCACCACCATCCGTTTTGACCGTCCCTCCGGGAAGATCGACCGAAGATCGTCGAACCGCATTTGCGACTGTATCGAATTGAATGCCGTATTTTCGAAGGGCGTTTTCCGAAACTTCAATCGAGATTTCGTAAGGTCGAACGTTGCTGAGTCGAACCTGGGTGATTCCGGGAAGGGCGGAAAGTTCGTCCCGCACACGTTCCCCCAATCTTTTGAGTGACCGTTCGTCTAGTTCACCGGCAATGGCGACATTGATGACCTGCTTTTCCACCAATATCTCTTCAACAATCGGCTTCTCAGCCAACTCCGGAAACGTATCAATGGCATCCACGGCGGCCTTGATTTCATCCAACGCCTTGGCCATATCCTCTCCCGGCAACAGTTCAGCGCGGACCGTGCCCATGCCTTCCATCGCGGAAGAAGTAATTTTCTTGATCCCTTCGATGCTCTCGATGGCTTCCTCCACCTTGATGCAAACACCCTCCTCGACTTCCGCCGGAGCCGCTCCCAGATACTCCACACTGACGGAAACCATATCCGTACTAACCGTGGGAAACACCTCGCGCTTGGCGTTGCTCAGTCCAGTAAAGCCGGCGACGATCAACCCCACTACCAATAGATTGGCAGCGACGTTATTGCGGGCAAACCATTGAATCACTCCATTCATTGATGTGCCTCACTGTTTAGGAATAGAGGCTCCACTTGGGTGCCTTTCACCGGAATCTCCAGAGTGGACAAACAAACGACATCCCCGTCCCTCAGCCCCGAACCAATGACAGCTTCACCGCCGTCATATTGCAACACGACCACATCCCTGAATTGAATCTGATTTTCCTGGTCCACCAGCATCACCTGAGATCCCTCCATGATGGCGGACCGGGGAAGTGTGAAGGTGCCGCTTCGCTCGATTCCATGAATCTCGGCTTTCACAAAGGCCCCGACCTGGAGTGGAGCCGCAACGGGCTCTCCCTGCTGCAAACCAAAGGGATCAGTTACTTCGGCCACCAGCGAGATCATGCGGGAACGTTCATCCAGACCTCCGGTCGTTCGGAAAATCCAACCTTCCCAAGTGTGCTCAATCCCCGCGTAACTCCCGGTTAACTCGACACGAACGGAATGATCGGATGTGCTTCCTCCCGGAACTCCAAACCGAGGATCGAGGAATGCCAATTGACTGACAGCCACGGGCAAGAGAACTTCAACTTTGGAAATATCAAAAACTCTCGCAAGCTCCTGGCCACGCCGCACAAACTGCCCCTGATCGGCCGTTTTCACCAAAATGCGACCGTCGAATGGGGCTCGAATCTGTGTGCGTTCAAGATCTTTTCGAGCTTTGATCAATCCCGCCTCCGCCGCGCGCACCGCCGCCTGGGATTCTTTTAGCTGAGGTTCGCGCAACAGCAAAGGAGTCGCCGCTTCATCGAATTGTGAAGATAAAGCCTCCCAATCCTGACGAGCCAATTTGGACTCCGCCTGGATGGTATCCAACTTGAGCCTCGCAGCAGCCAATTGCGATTCAGCCTGCGCCACCAGGGCTTTGTAATCCGTCTGATCCAGCCGTAACAAAACGTCCCCTTTGGAAAAGAATCCACCCTGCTGAAAGACAGGCGCTACCTCAGTCACCACCCCATCCAATTCGGACATGAGTGGAATGCTGGTCGCGGCGCGTACCGTCCCTTGACTGGGTATCGTAAACTCTTTGGAAATCAACTCCACGCGCAACACCTCGACAACCGGAGGTATGGATTCCAATGGCTCAGGCTGGGCCCGACGTCCGAACTTGATCAATATGACTGTCAGAACGGCGCAAACGAAAATGACAAGAGTCGCTATGATGAATTGTTTTCGATTCATACTGCAATTAATTTTGAGACATCAATGAAGGAGCATTTGATTGAAGAGAAATTTGAGCGTCGGGCGCTTCAAACCCTCCGCCGAGAGCCAGCAGCAAATCCACTCGATTAACGTATAACAAGCGGCGCACTTCGATTAATTGAGTGCGATCGTTCAGATACCTGCGCTGTGATTCCAACACGGCAAAGATATCAGCCACCCCCTGTTGATATCGATCTTCAGCAAGTCTCAAAGCGGCTTCGGATTGTTCGACAGCCAATTGGAGACTTGCATGCCTTTTACGCAGCCAATGATCCGACTGCAAACCTGTTTCCACTTCCCCGAATGCTCGCAACAGGCTGGAGTGATAATCCGCCAAAGCCTCCTGAATGCCGGCCTTTGACATATCAATCCCCGCCAGCAAACGCCCTCCCTGAAAGAGTGGTTGGGCCACGTTGGAGGCCAGACTCCAAACCGTGAAATCCGAATTGAGCAAATCACCCATGGCAGCAGTGCTGGTGCCAGCCGATCCGGTCAGGCTGAGTCGAGGGTAGAGAGCTTTCCTCGCCGCATAAAGGCGCTTATCCGCTGCCTTCAATCTCCACTCGGCGGCTTGCAGATCCGGACGGCGCTTTAGAAGTTCCGACGGCAAACCGGCGGGTACCTGAGCGTTTGGGAATGGTAAATCCACTTCGGATTGAAACTGGCCATCCGGATATTCTCCCACCAGAATTTGCAACATGCGTGTCGCAATTTCCAATTGTTCGCGACGCTGCTGAACCAGCGCACGCGCACTTTCAGTGCTGTTCAATGCCAAACGAAGCTCCAGTGAAGGTTTGATACCGTTCAGATATCTGTTTTTCACCAGCTCTGATGTCGTGACGAAAATTTCAGAAGTTTCGACCGCCAGCTTCCACTGCGTTTGAGCGATTACTACCTGAGCCCACGCTTTGGCAACCTGTGCCGCGAGCGACATGTGATAGTAGGCGTAGTCCTGTTCCGCCGCCTTCAACTCATGCGATGCCGCCTTTTTACCGGCGCGCAATCTTCCCCACAGATCCACTTCCCAGGAAGCGTTCAGATTCAATCCATACGATTTGAAACGTGTCGTCAAAACATTGCCACCGGAACCAGGAATGGGCAGCCCGATAAAATTCTGTTTGGTTTCACTCGCGCCAAAACCAGCACCAATCGCAGGCATCAGGTCAGCACCTGCGATCCGGGCATTGGCAACCGCACGTCGCAAACGTGCCCCCATGGAGACCAGGTCCGGACTCTGTCGAAACGTGGCATCCATCAGAGCATCCAATTCCTCGCAGCGAAGTTCGGAGAATGCCTCCCCGATCAAACCCGCCCCTTCCGTTTCACCGGCCAAACTCCATTGCGCAGGTGGCTGGATTGCTTGGCTCCGGGCTTCTTTCGTTGCACCCGAGCGGCACCCCACCCAGGCAAGCGCAACCGCAGCCACAAATCCTATTCTGAAAAATGAAATCATCATCGTTATGATAGCCGCTTCTTTCCTGTCGACTGCGCTCTGAGACCTCCCGCCACAAAGGCAACCAATTGCTCCAAAACTTCGTCCTGTGATTCAACATCACACACCCCGCCGGAAAGCAGGACCGGACGTTCCCGATCACATAGCGTGTGACACATCGCTCCCAACATGAAATGAATGCGCCAGTAGAAATCAAGATCCGGAAGATCCGTTAAAATCTCCCTGAAAGCTGAGGTAAAATTGTCAAACACCTCCCGAAATCGATCCCGTAGAAACAGTTGTAATGAATGGGAAGGTTCTGAAAAAATGCGACCGATGAGCCTGACAATGTCATTGGAGCCAGGGGCCCCGGAACCAGCCATCCGAAACGCCGGTTCAAAAAGAGCCCTGAGCACATCCTCAAGTTGGAGTTCCCCCTTGGGCGTATCCTTCCTTAAGATCGCCAATCGCTCCAATCTCTCTCGATTGATGGGTTCCAATCGACGCGCCAGGACAGCTTGAATCAAGGATTCCTTCGAACCAAAGTGATAATGAACCGCCGCAATATTGACATCTGCCTTGGCAACAACCGACCTCAGGGAGGCCCCTTCAAATCCCTTTTCCACAAAGAGAATCTCAGCGGCATCCAAAATGAGAGTTTTTGTATCCGTTGTAGGAGGAGCAGACATGACACAATCCATTCATTCAAACGTTTGTTTGAATTTGCAAGCGCTTTTCAATCAAGTCAACAGCAGTTTTGGAAAAAATTACCTCCCTAAGCTCCCTTACGACGATGATCAACCGGGATTAGCTATATTAATGTATGATTCATTTATGATTGATACGGCAGGAACAACATGTTATGCAATCCCAAGTCCTGAATTAACTCGATCATCATGAAAAAGCAAATCATTGTCCTGACAACGGCTATCATCGCAACAGGCAGCCTCCATTTGGATCTGCAAGCACAGCCCGTATTGCCTTCACCTGGGCAGTCAGCGGTTCAATCGGTTAAAGCCATGCTGGCCGCCAACCCAAATCAGCCTGCCGCCCTAGCGGTTATCTGCCAACTTGCGGACGACCAGGACCCGGAAGCCGTTGCAACAGCGCACGGTGTTGAGGCTAATTTCACCTACTCACAGGCCATCAATGGTTTTGGCGCCCAAGTCACTCCCGGACAACTGAGAGCCCTGCAAAACGATCCGCGCATCGTTGGGATTTCACTGGATCGCCTGATCACCGCCAACGTCAAGCCACTCGCCCCGCCTCCCGGAAAAGGCGGCGGCAAAGATAAAGGCGGCGATGGCGGAACGGAAGATACCGAACAAGTTCCTGCAGGTGTGGTTCGCGTTGGGGCGCCCGACGTATGGGACGACCTGGGACTAACCGGAGCCGGCATTGGCGTGGCGGTATTCGATACGGGTGTTGATTCTGATCACCCAGACCTGATGGATAATTTGTCCGGCACTCACTACTCCGGAGCATTTGGCACCTATGAAGACGGACACGGACACGGAACTCACGTTTCCGGCACCATTGCGGCTGTCAGAGGCAACACCATCGGCGTCGTGGGAGTAGCTCCCAACGCCACCATCTATGGAGTTAAAATCCTGGACGACGGCGGCAATGGCAGCGACACAACCATCATTGGCGGATTGGATTGGGTCATGGACCACAATACCAACAACCCTGGTTCCCCTATTCATGTCATCAACATGAGCCTGGGCGGTCCAGGCGGAGCGGCAGACGATAACGGTCCATTGCACGTAGCTATTCAGAATGCGGTCGCCTCAGGTGTTACCGTGGTTGTGTCAGCCGGAAACACTTGCGAAATTTCAGTTGATTCAAACGTCCCCGCCCGCTTCCCCGAAGTGATCTCCGTGGGGAGTTCCACGGCAGAAACAGGCGGTGGCCGGGTTAAAATCCAGCAAGACACGGAGTCTTACTTCAGCACAGACGGGGCCGACATCACCGCTCCCGGCGAAACACGCGAAGATGTGAAAGGTAATCTCATTCAATCCGTTGGCATTTTGTCAACGGGCGTCGGAGGAGGACTGGAAGAAATGTCCGGAACCAGTATGGCTGCCCCTCACGTGGCCGGAGTGGTCGCACTGCTTTACGAAGCAGCCGGAGGACTGACCACACCATCTGCAATTGAAGATGCCATCACCTTTGGCGCAGAAGGCATCGGATCACTGCCTTTGGAAGCTCCAGTTGCCTGCGATTTTGATGATGGAGATCAGGAAGGAATCGTGTCTGTCCTGGGTGCACTGGGCAATCTCTGATCCCTTCAGACGTCATTGACACTCTTCAAAAGCCTCCCCTCGGGGAGACTTTTTTTGTAGAAAAATGATACGCACTTCACCAAACAACGACACAGCAGCGCAACTTGAACCCTCAGACAGCGCCACCTTGTCACTTCACTACCCGCCACCTGTTGCGTCATTGTGACTCACATTACCAACCCACAATGACACACCACACACAACCATCAACACATCTAGCTCTATTTCTGCATGTTACAAACTCACCACCATCTGGCACTGCAAGTGCTAAGACTAACTCAAACGAACAAAAGATTTTTACGACATGGCAAAAGTATTAGGCATAGATCTTGGGACCACGAATTCTTGTATGTGTGTGATGGATGGAGGTGACCCGCTCGTCCTGGAGAATTCCGAAGGGAAGCGCACAACACCTTCCGTGGTGGCATTCAGCAAAACAGGCGAGCGCCTGGTCGGTGACGCAGCGAAAAGACAAGCTGTCACCAACTCTAAAAACACGATCTATTCCATCAAACGCTTCATGGGACGCAAATTCGATGAAGTCGCAGAGGAACTCAAGCGCGTTCCCTACAAAGTGGTAAAAGCCGCCAACGGAGACGTTGCTGTGGAAATCGAACAAAACGGGGAAACCAAACAGTATAGCCCTCCCGAAATCTCCGCGATGGTTCTTTCCAAATTGAAAGCCGACGCAGAAAACCGATTGGGTGAAAAAATCTCCCAGGCTGTGATTACGGTTCCCGCTTACTTCAACGACTCACAACGTCAGGCCACCAAAGATGCCGGCAAGATCGCCGGTCTGGAAGTGTTGCGCATCATCAACGAACCCACCGCAGCTTCCCTGGCTTACGGTCTGGACAAGAAGAGCGACGAGAAAATCGCCGTCTATGACCTGGGTGGTGGCACTTTCGATATTTCCGTATTGGAAATCGGTGACGGTGTCTTCGAAGTGAAGGCAACCAATGGTGACACACATCTTGGCGGTGACGATTGGGATAATGCTCTCATGGACTGGATTCTTGATGAGTTCAAATCCGACTCCGGCATTGATCTTCGTGGCCAATCCGATGCTCTTCAACGCATCAAGGAAGAAGCAGAAAAAGCAAAGATCGCCCTCTCCAGCTCGCAAGACTACGAAATCAATCTGCCATTTATCACCGCAGACGCATCCGGTCCCAAGCATATCGCACTGAAACTGACTCGCTCCAAACTGGAGCAGCTGTGCGACAGCCTGTTTGATCGCACCATCCAACCTACCAAATCCTGCATTGAAGACGCAGGCATGGGTGCCAACGAAGTCAACGAACTGGTATTGGTCGGAGGAATGAGCCGCATGCCCAAGGTGGTGGAAACCGCCCACAAATTGGTCGGCAAAAAACCTCACCAGGGCGTCAATCCTGACGAAGTGGTGGCCATCGGGGCAGCGATTCAGGGTGGTGTGCTCAAGGGCGACGTCAAAGACGTGCTGCTCCTCGATGTCACTCCCCTTTCACTCGGCATCGAAACACTTGGCGGTGTGTTCACCCGCTTGATCGAGCGCAACACCACCATCCCTTCCCGCAAATCGGAAATCTTCTCGACCGCTGCGGACAATCAGCCCGGGGTGGAAGTTCACGTGCTGCAGGGAGAACGTCAATTTGCCAAGGACAACAAATCCATCGGACGTTTCCAACTGACCGATATCCCGCCCGCGCCACGAGGCACGCCTCAGATCGAGGTGACCTTCGACATTGATGCCAACGGCATCCTGAATGTCAGCGCCAAAGACCTCGGAACCGGCAAGGAACAGAAAATCACCATCACGGCCAGCAGCGGTCTCTCCCAGGATGAAGTGGAGAAAATGAAAGCAGACGCGGAAGCGCATGCCGACGACGACCGCAAACAGCGTGAAGCGGTGGAAACCCGGAACAAAGCAGACAACACCGTCTACCAATCCGAGAAGTTCCTGAGCGAAAACGGCGACAAGATTTCCGCCGAACACAAAACGGAGCTGGAAGACGCGGTGAAGTCCGTTCAGGAAGCCCTGAAGAGCGACGACAACGACGCGATCAAGACCACCTCGGACAAACTCAACGAGATTTGGCAGAAGGTCTCCACCGAACTTTACCAACAGGCCGCCGCCGCACAGGGTGCAGGCGCTCCACCGAATCCTGAAGGAGCAGCCCCGGGTGGTGATGCAGGTGCTCAATCCGAAGCCCCCGGCCAGGAAGAAGGCGGCAAGGACGAAGGTCCGATCATCGATGCGGAAGTGGTCGATGAGAAAAAGGACTGATAGTCCATCGGTCGTTCAATCAACAACAAACTGAATTTCAAGAAAGTCTTCAGCGAGTGTTGGAGGCTCAAATTCCGAAAACAACAAGACATCAAATAAAAATATGGCACTAAAAGTAAAACCTCTCGGCGATCGCGTTCTCGTGGAAGCCGTTGAAGAACAAGAAGTGAAACAGGGTGGCATCATCATCCCTGACTCCGCAAAGGAAAAACCCTCCGAAGCCAAGATCGTGGCTCTCGGCACTGGCAAAACCGGCGATGACGGTTCGAAATCCGCTTTCGAAGTCAAGGTCGGCGAGACGGTTCTGATCAGCAAATACGGCGGCACCGAAATCAAGGTGGACGGCAAGGAATACAAGATCCTCAACTCCGATGACATCCTGGCCGTTCTCGGCTAATTAAAGGTAGCAGACACATCGTTACCCAAACCAATTTAAATAGAAATAGAAAATTAATATGGCAGCAAAACAACTGATATTCGATGAAGAAGCAAGGCATTCGCTTCTGGACGGCGTCGCCAAACTCGCCAGAGCGGTGAAAGCCACTCTCGGACCCAAGGGCCGCAATGTCGTTCTGGACAAGAAATTCGGCTCCCCTACCGTCACCAAAGACGGTGTGACCGTGGCGAAGGAAATCGAACTGGAATGCCCTTACGAAAACATGGGCGCCCAAATGGTTCGCGAAGTGGCCAGCAAGACCAGTGACGCAGCTGGTGATGGAACCACCACCGCAACCGTTCTGGCCGAAGCCATCTACCGTGAAGGTTTGAAATACGTGACCTCCGGTGCCAACCCAATCGGCATCCAGCGTGGCATCAACAAAGCCGTTGACGCCGCTGTTGAGCAATTGGCCAAGATCGCCAAGAAGGTCAAAGACAAGGACGAAATCAAGCAGGTTGCCACTGTTTCTGCAAACTGGGACTCCACCATCGGTGAAATCATCGCCGACGCAATGGACAAGGTTGGCAAAGACGGAACCATCACTGTTGAAGAAGCCAAATCCATCGAAACCACCCTCGACGTGGTTGAAGGGATGCAATTCGACAAAGGTTATCTGTCACCTTACTTCGTGACCGACAGCGATTCCATGGAGTGCCGTTTGGCCGATCCTTACATCCTGATCTTCGAAAAGAAAATCAGCAACTTGAAGGACCTGCTCCCAGTGCTCGAAAAAGTTGCCAAGACTGGCAAACCTCTTTTGATCATTGCTGAAGACGTTGAAGGTGAAGCCCTGGCCACCCTCGTGGTGAACAAGCTGCGTGGCACCTTGAACATCTGTGCCGTGAAAGCTCCCGGATTCGGCGACCGCCGCAAGGCCATGCTCGAAGACATCGCCATCCTTACCGGTGGACGTTGCATCACCGAAGACTTGGGCATCAAATTGGAAAACATCGAGATGAGCGATCTCGGCCAGGCCAAGTCCGTGGTGGTTGACAAAGAAAACAGCACCATCGTTGAAGGCGCCGGCAAATCTTCCGACATCCAGGGCCGCGTGAATCAAATTCGCCGCCAGATCGAGGAAACCACTTCTGACTACGATCGCGAAAAACTGCAGGAACGCCTGGCCAAATTGGCTGGTGGTGTGGCCGTGATCAATGTTGGGGCAGCGACGGAATCCGAAATGAAAGAAAAGAAAGCTCGCGTGGAAGATGCCTTGCATGCAACCCGTGCAGCTGTTGAAGAAGGAATCGTTCCTGGTGGTGGTGTTGCCCTCCTGCGCACCCTGCCCGCCATCGAAAAATGCGAAGGCGCGAACGACGACGAAAACATCGGTATCAGCATCGTGAAACGTGCCGTTGAAGAACCCTTGCGCGCCTTGTCCGCCAATGCTGGTGAAGAAGGTTCCCTGATCGTTCAGGAAGTCAAGCGTTCCAAAGGCAGCAACGGTTACAACGTTGCCACCGGTGAATACACCGACCTCCTGAAGGCCGGTGTGGTGGATCCCAAGAAAGTGACCCGCACCGCTCTGCAGAACTCCGGTTCGATCGCAGGTCTCTTGCTGACCACCGAAGCCTTGATCACCGAGATCCCTGAGAAGGAAGCTCCCGCTCCTGCAGGTGGTCACCACGGTCCTGGCATGGATTACTAATCCACTCGGAATACAATCCGATTTATTTACACCGCACGGAGGCCGACTTTTGTCGGCCTCTTTTTTTATTGGCTGCGCCACCTCAATCGCAGCGCATTCCCAATCACCAGAACATCGGAAAATCCCATGGCCGCCGCACATAGCAAGGGGTTCATGAAGCCAAACATGGCGAGCGGAATGGCGGCGGCGTTATAGAAAAAAGCCCAGAACAAGTTCTGTTTAATGGTCCTCAAGGTCGCTCGCGCCATCCCAAGGGCTTCGGGTGTGGCTTCGATATCAGCTTTCAACAAAACGATATCCGCCGCTTCACGGGCAATATCACTGGCGCGTGAAACGGCAATTCCCAGATCAGCCTGTTCCAATGCCGGCGCGTCATTGATGCCGTCCCCCACAAAAGCAACCCGCTCCCCTTTTTCCTGCAAAGAACGAATGATGGCTGCCTTTTCTTCCGGTTTCACTTCGGCATGTAAACAGTCATGGCTTAAACCTAATTCTGTTGCGATGGATTCCCCGGTCCGTCGATGGTCTCCTGTGATGAGATGAATTTGCCATCCTTTGGACTGCAAACTTGCGATCACCTCGGCCGATTTCTGTTTCAAGGTATCCCGCAACGCAATGACCCCCAGCATCTCATTTCCCCTCGCCGCCCCAACCACCGTCGCCCCCTTCGACATCCAATGTTCCCGAAATGATTCGCCCGATTTCAACGGCACACCAGACTGCTCCAACCATTTCAGAGATCCCAAACGATAACAGGAATTGTCATCCCCATTCTCAGCATCAACCGTAAAGGCTTGAACTCCCGCCCCGGTTTGTTCCGACCAATTTTCCAGTGACATTGGCTTAGCATCCGGAGAGCCCCAATAACGAGCGATCGCTCTGCTGAGCGGGTGCGAGGATTTCTCCGTCAAGGAAACCGCCAGGGATTGAAAAGCTTCTTCCGTCAATTGATCCGTTAACACCTCGAAATCAGCCAAACCCGGTTTTCCTTTGGTCAAGGTGCCTGTTTTATCGAAGGCCAAAGCGGTGATGGTTCCACTCTTCTCAAGAGCCACACCGTCACGGATGAGGATCCCCCGGGCCGCCGCGGCATTGGTCCCGCCCATGATGGCGGCTGGAGTGGCCAATCCCATGGCACACGGACATGCCACAATCAAAACCGCCACACCATGCACAACAGCAGCCGCCAATACGGATGGGAAAACATGAGGCGTCCATAAATACGGTTTTAATGTCTCGGCAACTGTTTGCATCCCACCGGGCCAAAACAACCAGCCAAACAAAGTGGCCAAAGCCATCAGAATCACAATGGGCACAAAAACGGAACTCACCTGGTCGCCCAGTCTTTGGATGTTGGCGCGGCTGCTCTGCGCTCTTTCAACCACCTGAATGATGCGTGCCAAAGCCGTTTCCTCCCCCACTCCGGTGACACGTACCAGCATGTTTCCCTGCCCGTTGAGCGTGGCGGCGTAAACCTTGTCTCCTTCCGATTTTTCCACCGGCATGGATTCCCCGGTCAACATGGATTCATTGACGCTGCTGCCTCCCTCACACACCACACCATCGGTAGGCACTTGATCCCCCGGTCGAATCTCCACCCGATCGCCCGCACGAAGTGATGTCACATCCACTTCCTGAAAGCGCCCATCCCCCATCTTCTGCCATGCACGTTGCGGCGCCAACTGCATGAGAGACTGTAAAGCGCTCGTAGCCTTGCTGCCGGCTCGCGCTTCCATCCAATGCCCCAGACTGATCAGGGTGAGAATCCCCACCGTTTCCATGAAATACAAATGAGCCACCTGCCCTGTCCACCACCCCCAAAGACTGAACAAATAGGCGGCGGAAGCTCCCAGCGAAACCAGGGTGTCCATGTTGGATTGCCCTCGTTTCAGCTGTTGCCAAGCTCCCCTGTAAAACCGGGATCCCGAAATGCCCAGAACGGCCGTGGCTATCAAAAGGGAAAAGGTGCGGTAAGTGGCATTTGTTCCCAGCTCCAATCCCCAATCCCCAACCATCATCACCACAAAGGCCGGTAATCCGACCGCAAGATTCAGTCCCCAACCGGACCAGAAACCAGCAGGTTTGGACAGTGATTGGGAAGCGTCATTAGGTTCGATCAAGGCCCCTTTGAAACCGACTTGATCGAGGGCATCCAATAAAAGTCCGGACTTGGCCTCGGTCCCGGCTTCCCATGTCACGTCAGCGGACCCGGGATCAAGTTGCAAACGCACTCGCTGGACCCCTGGAACACCTTGAAGAGCCTCGGTGGCGTGACGCGCGCAATTCTGACACGTCATGCCGCTGATGGATAAATGATGTGTGGTGGAAGATGCTCCCGACATATGCTTACTGCATACGCCACATCCGCCAGGAAATCAAAGAAGTTGTGGTACCGAGTGCTCGGTCGGCTAATCTTCCACCGGCATTTCCACCACCTTCCATGGCAGTCCGTATTGGTTTAGATCGGCCATGAATGGATCCGGATCAAGCTGTTCCATATTGAACACGCCCGGCTGCAACCATTTGCCGGTCAACATCTGCTTGGCTCCGATCATGGCTGGAACACCGGTGGTGTAGGAAATGGCCTGGGATTTGACCTCCTGATAGCATTCCTGGTGATCACAAACATTGTAAATGAACACACGACGCTTCTTGCCATCTTTGACGCCATCGATAAGACAACCAATACAGGTTTTCCCTTTGGTTCGGGGTCCGAGTGAAGCGGGATCGGGAAGCAATGCTTTGAGGAACTGCAACGGAACGATTTCTTTCCCTTCAAATTGAACAGGCTCTATACTGGTCATCCCGACGTTTTCAAGCACCCGCAGATGCGTCAAATACGATTCCCCGAAGGTCATCCAAAACCGAATTCGCTTTAAGCCTTTGATATTTTGGCAGAGCGATTCCAGTTCTTCATGATACATCAGATAGGCGCGACGGACACCCACTTCCGGAAAATCAAAATCGCGATTCACGGACAAAGGGTCGGTCTCTTTCCATTCCCCTTCTTCCCAGAACCGACCGTTGGCCGTGACTTCACGGATATTGATCTCGGGATTAAAATTCGTTGCGAAAGGATAACCATGATCGCCGGCGTTGCAGTCCAGAATATCAATCTGTTCAATTTCATCGAAGAGATGTTTCTGGGCATGTGCGCAGTAAACATTGGTCACCCCGGGATCAAAGCCGGAGCCAAGCAAGGCCATGCGTCCGGCGCTCTGGAATCGATCCTGATAAGCCCACTGCCATTTGTATTCAAAGCGCGCGGTATCGAGGGGTTCGTAATTGGCAGTATCCAGATAATCCACTCCGGCTTCCAGACAGGCGTCCATGATCGTCAGGTCCTGATAAGGCAAGGCCACATTAATGACAAGTCGCGGCTGAAAGCTGCGAATCAAAGAAACGGTTTCAGCGACGTTGTCCGCATCCACGGATGCGGTTTGAATGGGCCGTTGCAATTCGGAGGCGATCTGATCGCACTTGCTTTGGGTTCTGCTGGCAAGACAGATTTCACCGAACACTTCCGGCAGCCGGGCACATTTGTGGGTTACCACACGTCCAACGCCTCCGGCTCCAATAATCAATACTTTGTTCATGATAAAAATTTTCTCACTCAGGCGATGGGCAAGTCCTCAGGACAACCGATCGCGATAATCTTCATAACCAAACCGACGCACCACTTTGGTTTCTCCCGTTTCCGAGTCGAATGTGGCGATGGATGGAAGCCGCACACCATTGAAGGTCGTGTTTTTGACCATGGTATAGTGGGCCATATCCTCAAAGACCAAACGATCGCCAACTTTCAAAGGATGGTCAAATGCGTAATCTCCAATTTCATCCCCCGCCAGGCAGGTCAATCCGCCCAGTCTGATTGTATGAGGCTTGGCGCCGGGATCTCCTGCTCCCTGAATGACCGGTCTGTAAGGCATTTCCAACACATCGGGCATGTGCGCTGTGGCCGAGGCATCAAGGATGGCCAAAGGCATGCCGTTTTCAAACACGTCCAGAACGCTGGACACCAGATACCCCGCATTCAGCGCGATGGCTTCTCCGGGTTCAAGGTAAACCTGGACCGAATGCCGATCCCGAAAGGTCTCAATGACACGACATAGACGGTCAATGTCGTAATCGTTGCGTGAAATGTGATGTCCTCCTCCAAAATTGACCCACTTCATTTGGTTAAGAAAGGGACCAAACTGACGTTCCACCACTTCCACGACGCGCTCCAGTGTATCCGAATTCTGCTCGCACATGGTGTGGAAATGCAGCCCCTCGATGCCCTCTAAATCCTGCCCTTCAAAATGCTTCTTTGTCATTCCGAGACGTGAACAAGGGCGACAAGGATCGTATAAAGCTGTGGAAACTTCGGAATACTCCGGATTGATGCGTATTCCAATGGAGACCTTTGGATTCAGTTCATGCAGCCGATTCCGGTATTGCCGGAACTGTGAAAATGAATTGAAGGTGAGGTGTTGAATCAGTGGGGCCAGTTCTTCAATATCCTGATCATTGTAAGCCGGTGCATAAGCATGCACTTCACCACCGAATTCTTCGCGTCCAAGTCGGGCCTCATTGACCGAACTGGCGGTCGTACCACACAGGTATTCACGACAAATGGGAAAGGTGGAAAAAGTGGCAAATCCTTTCAAGGCGAGGATGATTTTAGCCCCCGTCCTATCCTGAACTTTCCGGATGGTTTCCAGGTTTTGCCGCAATCGGCTTGTGTCCACCACGTAACAGGGAGTGGGCAATTCAGAAAAAGGTGTCATGTCCATTCAATAAAAACCGAAACGTATCAGATAGTTTGCCTGCCTGCAAAACCGGAGTCCAATTCATGCCAATAGATGATGTCTTGTTGTCCCTTTTCCCAACAAAGAAACACTTCGCGTCCTCCCATCATACTGGGAAAATCGACCAGACCACGCGACAGATCTTTGATGAGGATCTCGCGGGTTTTGAATTCGTTCATGATCTGAAGAAGTCGATTGAGATTCTTGATTTCACCTTCCACCTGATCACCACCTAGATCGTGTCCCTGCTGGAACATCGCCTCTTGCCAGGCTCGACAGGCTTCCTGTTGATCGCTGAGCTGATTGATCTCATCCAGCCAACCCGCAAGTTGAGGGAGCAATGCACGCGCTTCTTCAACCGTGTAATGTCTGGAATATCGAAGGGGGGTTGCCATCGCGGGATTTTTCGCAACGAGGCCGTGTCATGCTTATGACTGAATATCCTGCTTATCTGTCAGGCGTCGCCACTTTTGAAAGACTTTCTCGTTGAATTCAAGTTCAAGCGAGCGTTTGAACGCATCGGCGGCCTTGTCCCGTCGATCCAGGGCCTGATAAGCATCTCCGAGATGATCGAGTATCGTGGGGTCCGGACTTTCCAGGTTTGCTTCGGCTTTCTCCAAATAAGGCAAGGCTTCTTCTTCCTTGCCCTGCTTGAACAGCACCCAACCCATGCTGTCCAGAATAGCGTCACTGTCCGGATCAAGCTCCAGCGCTTTTGAGATCCATTCATGGGCCTGATTAAGTTTTTTCCCCTGCTCGGCCCACATATAGCCCAGGTAGTTCAATGTCGTTGAATCTTGTGGATCTTTTTCGAGACACTTCAAAAACTCTGTTTCGGCTGCGTCCAATTTGCCCAAACGTTCCAACACCATTCCGATTCGAAAATAAAAGAAGCCGGTCAGCCGGGCAGGATCCTGCTTGGCCGCAATTTCTTCGGCAGAACGAAGAAAGTTCAAGGCCGGTTCATAACGCCGCAGAGCCGACATGGCCACGCCGGAGTAAAACTCAAGAATGAATTGCTTGGCGAACTGGGAGCGCGCCTGCTGCAACACGCTCAAGGCTTCCCGGGCATCTCCCGCATTCAACTTCAATTCTGCCAATGCGAAATAGGGAGCTTCAAATTTGGGACGGATCTCGATGGCTTTGCGATAATGCGCCTCGGCCTCTTCAGGTTTGTCCTCATCCATCATCAAGGTTCCCAAAAGGTAGTGTGGACGCGGATTTTCGGGTTCAGCATCCGAAAGCTCGGTCAATTCCTGTATGGCCTGTTCAGTCTTGCCTTGTCGCAGGTACAGGTCCACCAGTTTTTCCCTTACCATGGGCACCGGGGGACGATACTCCTTCAAGCCCTGCAACCTGTTTTCAGCGTCATCAAAGCGCTCCATCAACATCAGAACATCGGAAATCGCCAGCCCCAGGGCGGGATGTTCTTCCGCAACTTCGGAGCTTTTGATCACCAGAGATTCCAATTGTGGACCGAGATCGTCCAGGCGATTGGGTTGGATGGTCAGAAATTTGAGATACAGACCAATGAGAGCGGTCATGTCTTCCAAGGTATAGTTGGTGACTTTAACCGCCTCCTGAACGAGTTCGAGTGCATCGAGATTCTCCCTTTCGCGAAGGTGGACGTCCACCAATCGTGAACGTGACAGGATCAGAGAAGGATCCTTTTCCAACGCAGCTTTGAAATTGTCCAGGGACTCAGCACTCTCCCCCCGTGCCATCTGGATCAAACCGACCAACTCGAAAGCCTTGCCGTCGCTGTCTTCCAGTTTAGTGGCGGGGAGGAGGATTTCGTATGCTTCATCGAATTTCTGGAGAGCGATGTACTTCTCGGCAACTTTAACCGCCAATGTGGAGTTGGTGGGATCGGCTTCCAAAGCCAAAGCAAACTGCTCCAGGGCTTTTTCCTGGTTTCCCTGCGCTTCCCACGAAATCCCGGACGCGAAGTAAGCCTGGGCCCGGGCACGACGTCCCGATGCATCCAGTTCTTCCAACGGAATATTCTGGAGGTCCGTTTCATCTGAAGCAACAGAATTAGCCGGTACGACGTCTCCGTCTTGACCGGCTTCCTGTGCGTATACAGGCATGGAAGTAGCCCAGACACTGAGCGTCCATACCAAAATCATTAATTTAAAGGGCGATTCGCCAATCATAATTCATAAAGAAAGCCCGGCCCGACATGGGCAAGGGCTTTGATGAACAATAGACACCTAAAGCGAAACGCCTGCAAGCGCGCGCCGCGATTACTTCTGCCAGGTGCGCTTCTTGTGGCGATTCGCGCGCAGTTTCTTGCGTCGCTTATGCTTGTTGATTTTCGATTTACGACGTTTTTTAAGAGAACCCATATTCTAGTGCTTAGTATACAATTTTGTTCAAAGGATATTCAATGATCCCTTCGGCTCCAGCGGCCTTCAGTTGAGGGATTATCTCCCTAACGACATGTTCGTCAATGACAGTTTCCACTGCCACCCAGCCTTCCATTGCCAAACTGGAAACCGTTGGATTACGCAATGCTGGCAAACTTTGCAACAATTTTGACAATTTCTTTTCCAAAATGTTGAGTTTGAGTCCGACCTTGGCTTCCGCATCCAAGGCCCCACGCAACAGCATCGCGAACGTTTCAATCTTCTCTTTCTTCCACTTGTCAGCCCAGGATGACTGATTCACAATTAACCTGGGAGTGGAGGTCATCAGCGTGTCAACGATACGCAACTTGTTGGCTCTGAGCGAACTGCCAGTTTCAGTAATTTCCACAATGGCATCCACCAACTCATGGGCTTTGACTTCGGTCGCTCCCCAGGAGAACTCGACGTCAGCTTTCACCTTGTGCTTGCGGAGATATTTTTTGGTAATATTCACCACTTCGGTGGCAATACGCTTCCCATTGAGATCCTTGGCGGATTTGATCGGAGATTTCTCAGGAACAGCCAACACCCAACGCGCAGCCTGTCGGGTCGCTTTGCTGAACAGGAACTCACCGACTTCATGCACCTTGGAACCATTCTCAACCACCCAATCATGCCCCGTGATGCCACAGTCCAAATAGCCATGCTCGACATAACGACTGACTTCCTGCGCCCGAATCAACCGGATCTCCATCTCCTCATCATCGATGTATGGGAGGTAGGAGCGACTGCTCACCGAGACATTATAACCTGCTTTGGCCAACTTTTGAAAAGTGGCCTCCTGAAGACTGCCCTTCGGCAATCCCAATTTCAGAATTTTCTTTTTCTTCGACTTCATTGCAAAATAGGTGCCTGTCACCTTGGATTGGGATCTGATCCTGGGGAACCGGACAAGAAGGTCACACGACAACTGGCATCTTAATACCCGCGAATGGGGGCAAAATGCCAACTCTTTTTGAAAAAATTGGTAAAAACGGTGTTTTTCAAGCGATGGCACCTTGAATGCCGGCAAAGATCAAGGCAATCGCCGGCAATGTCGCCCCCGAACACTCAGACGTCCTCCAACCGCCAGCTCCATGGCAGCAGGATACAAACGGTGCTCGGCCTCCTGAATGCGGGCATGCAGTGTCTGAGGGGTGTCATCATCCATCACAGGAACGGTTTCCTGCAAGATGATCGAGCCGGTATCAATGCCCTGATCGACAAAATGCACCGTGCAACCAGTGAATTTCACTCCGTAATCCAGCGCCTGCTTCCACGCTTCCAGCCCGGGAAAGGACGGCAGCAGCGAGGGATGGATATTGATCACCCGGTTGGGAAATGCCTTCAAAAACTGCCCCTTCAGGATGCGCATGAATCCGGCCAGCACAATCCAATCCACCTCCGCCTGCTGAAATGCCTCGATATAGGCCTGCTCAGAAGCTTCATCCAGTTTCGTCTTGAACGGTCCCGGCGCAAGAAATTGATTTGCAAGGCCAAAGGAAGTGGCACGATCAAGGATGCCCGCCCCTTCCACATCGCTGACCACAAGAGCGATCTCGGCGTCCAGCGTCCCCGCTTCACAAGCCTTCGCCAAGGCCACCATGTTGGATCCCTTACCTGATCCCAAAACTCCAAGTCGTGCTTTCTTGCTCATTGTTAAAAAAGTATGAAAGACCTCGTATTTGAAAGCCAACCTTTATTCACCCAGCCATTCTTTGCCTGAAAACCTCATAAAAAAACACAGCAGCAGCACTGGCGACATTAAGCGAATCTGTGCCGTGAGCCATCGGAATCAGAACCTGATGATCACACTGCTCGCGGACTTCCTTTGAAAGCCCATCGCCTTCGCTCCCAAGGACCACACACGTATCACGGGTAAAATCGACCTGATCCAAGGTTCGTTCATCGGTGTGCGGATGCGCGGCGACGGTTTGAATGCCGTTCTTTCTCAAATCGGCCAATGTCTGAGCCAAATCATCCGAGTGATGCACCGGCAGTTTAAAAATGGTGCCCATACTACTGTGCACCGCCCGCCGAATGTAGGGACTGCACGAAGTCGGTCCCACAATGAGCCCCTGAGCGCCAAACCCAACGGCATTACGCACCATGGCGCCCACGTTTTCCGAGCTGGCAAGACCATCCATGGCAACGAAAAATCCGGGACGCCCGGACCGGGACACCAATTTCTGTAAATCCAAAGGGGTCGGTATGGAAACAACCGCCTTGATCGCCTGAAAACATCCAAAACCGGTCAAAGCCGAAATACCTTCCTTATCGGTGATGAAAGCAGGAAAGGTTTCAGGACGACGCTCCAAATCAGGCCCCAGTCGCTCCAACCATTCACCGGTCAATAGTACGGAATGAATTCGAAAGTCTGTCTCCAGCAAACGAGTGACCACCTTCTGACCTTCCGCCACAAAGATGCCCTGTCCATTTTGATCGGTCATCTTGCGCATGTTGCGATAAGGGGCCAATTCAGCACACGCCACATCGTCAACTTTTCGAACCTGATACATGGTGCAATGCGAAAATCGCTATTCAAGATCAATGCGTCCCCAATCCTCAGGACGCCCCTGCACACCGGACCGGGGAGCCCAGGCGATGCGGGATTCATTGATGTTTTCACCGGGAGCGGCATCGGCTTTGTCTCCATCGTAAATAATCACATTAAAACCAAGTCGACTCCCGGATTCAATGCCCTCGCCGACCTCCTCAAAAGGAATTTTCAAGCGCAAGCGATACCCATCATCAGTGCGCTCGGAATACAATTCAGTCCCGGGAGCGGTTTCTTCAGCAGGCCCCTGATTGGCATCGGCATCACGTGCCGCTCGAACCCGTCCGGTGGCATCAAACGGAAACACACCCAGCTTATAGGTCGAAAAACTGTCCTCCGCTCCACCTGCAGCATCCAAACAGAATTCCACCGAATCACTTCGCCAATGACCACGAATATCATTGGCCGCAATGTTGCTGACCACCTGATCGTCATTCACATCGATCTGAACATAAAACGCGCTGCGATCATGTGCCATTTTGATTTGGGCACTGCTGTCCGCCAACCCGGTTGATTCACCCTGCACACGGTGTTCCGGCAGAATGGTCAAAGGAACCACGCGAGACCAAAAGGGGCTGCCCCAATCCAATCCCCCCTCGGCAACCCGCGCAATCTTCTGTGTGGGCACCGGATGAAGATTGGCTTCGGCGTTTGTTTCCAGCGCTCCGTATTTGGCAGTCAGTTGAATGGATCCGTCTTCCGGCAGTCCTTCGGGCGGTTTGATCCTGACGGTCATCTGCAGGTTCAAGTCAGGTTTCAAGGTAAACGGAACATACTGAGGATCCACCATCCAGTCTCTAGGCACCTTGAGCCGAAATTCTCCATCCGCCGTAGTCGTCCCGATGTTTTCCAGCTCCAAAGCCACCTCATTCCACTCCCCGGCCACCACCGGAAGGTCCGCTTCAAACGCCTGTGATACATGCTCGATGCCTTGTTCTTTCGCCCAGACCATGTAGCGTTCGATGGCAGGTCTCGTGATGAAACGGATCGACACATCATCGCTGCTGGACGGCGCTTTTGAAACAGGAGGTTGCACCAAATCAGGTGTCAAATCTTCCGGAGGAAAGTCGAGTCCACGAAATAGATCAGACTCTTCAGCTTCAAAAGGAACAGTGGAATGCACGAGTGAAAATGTTCTCGGAAGCTGCAACCAGGTGGCGCCCCGCATGCGACCGAAACCCTGAGACCGATGGTGCGACAAAGCTTCCCCGGCGACCTGCCCGGCGGTCAAACCATCCCGGACCACTGCAGTGGATTCGATGGTCGCCTGGTGATCCCCCATGGCACCGCCATAGTACAATTTGCGCACCTGCCAGACTTCGATCCCCTCACGTTGTATCTGTAGAGGAAACGCATCCGGATCCGCCGCCAAACGCACTGCTTCAGTGGCCAGCACCCCGGCGGCCTGATGATGACCATGCTGTCCCGGGCGAGGGGCCGGATTCATGGTCAGGATAATTTCGGGCCGATGATTGCGAATGATCCGCACCAATTTTTCCAAAGCGGCTTCCTTGTCCCAACGTTTCAAAGTAGCCCAGATGCTTTCGGTGTAGGCAAAGTCCAGTTGTCCCAAAAAATACCAATGACGCACGCCCAACTGAGTCAGACAATCGCGCAATTCCAATTCCCGCATGATCCCCAACGAAGGGCCATAATGCGTCCCCACCATGTTCCCGCCCCCCTCACCACGCGTGCAATAAGCGTGCATGATGGTCTTCCCCTCGCCCAACGCGTAATGAGCCAGGGTGGAAGCCATACCGGTTTCATCATCCGGATGCGCAAAGACTCCCAGAATATCTGTTTTCAACAAGGCGTTGCCCTGAAGGGAATCCTGGGCATGCCCGCCCAAACCCCAGCCTAAGCCGGCCAAAAGGATGGTAACAAGAGAACGGCAAGCAATGAGTCGTGTGGTCATCTTGAGAGCTTAACGGGTTGAACGCCCCCTGTCCAACGTCTTCAAATGCCCATATTGGACAAAAGAAGACTGATGCGATTGACCAGTTGAGTCATCTTGGGATGTTCACTCTCAAACTCCACAACCGAAGCCTCCAAACCCTGCAAAGCCGGCTTCAGCAACTCCGGCTGCTGCTTGGCTTTGGTTGCTTCCAGGGAGGATATATCCGCAAATCCTGCAATACTTTGCGAATGTTCGGGATGCGTTTTGGACAGTTCCGTCACTTCCCCCCGCAGAGTCGTCAAAAGCTCTGCCAATTCCTTGCGCGAATCATCCGGCAACCCTTCAGCGCCAGTGATGCGTTTTTCGATTTTGTTGAATGTCTCGTCAATCATGTTCTTGCTCTCAATCTACCAAAACACCAACCAATATTCAATGTGATCGTTAAAGGATAAAATAGTTGAAACTCGCATTTCGCATTGGCATTCACCTGAAACCGGTTGCATACTTTCCCCCATGACTCAGACTCAGGACCAGACCAACAAGAAAGCGCGCTATATCATGATCGGAGGTTTTCTTGGAGCAGGGAAAACCACCACGGTGGCCCAGCTCGCAAAAAACCTGTCAGAACAGGGATTGCGTGTGGGATTGATCACCAATGACCAAGGCACCGGATTGGTGGACACCGCCATGTTGCGATCACGAGGTTTCGCCACTGCCGAAATCCCCGGAGGCTGTTTCTGCTGCCGCTTTAATTCCCTGGTCGACGCGGCACAATCCCTCACCGCAGAAAGCGCCCCCGAAGTCTTCATCGCAGAGCCGGTCGGCAGTTGCACCGACCTGGTCGCCACGGTCACCTACCCACTTCGACGCATTTATGGTGATCAATTTGAAATCGCTCCCCTGAGTGTGATGGTGGACCCGGTGCGCGCCATGCGTATTTTCGGACTCATGGACGGACGCCAGTTTTCCGAAAAAGTTGTTTACATCTACAAAAAACAACTGGAGGAAGCCGACATCATCGTGATCAACAAAATGGATTCCATCCCCCCTGAAGAGCGCAAACAATTGACAAAAAAACTGGAAGATACATTTCCAGGCAAAACCGTCACAGCGGTCTCGGCACGTGAAGGAGATGGTTTATCGGAATGGTTCGAGCAACTCAAAACAACGACACAACAAGGCGGGAAAGCAATGGATGTGGATTATGAAATTTACGCCGAAGGTGAAGCCCTGTTGGGCTGGCTGAATGCCACCGTCGATTTGAAAGCCGATCCATCCTTCGATGGAAACGCATGGATCAAACAACTCGCAATCCATTTGCAGGAATCCCTCGGCAAAGCCAATGCCGAAATCGCCCATCTCAAAATGACGCTCAGTCCGGACGAGGGATTGGGTGATATCGCCGTGATCAACCTGGTGCGGAATGATTTCCTCCCCGAATTGTCTCAGAACCTTCCTGAGAAATGTAAAAGTGGCCAATTGATCATCAACCTGCGCGCCGAAGCCGCGCCTGAGGCTCTGAATGATGCGATCCGTGAAGCGCTGGCAAAAACAGCTGAAAATGGATCCGGAGTTTCCGCCACACTGGATCATGTGGAACATTTCCGTCCAGGCAAACCTGAACCAACCCATCGATTGACCGAACTGGTGACCGCATGAGCGAACGTTCAACCACAGACCATTCACAAAACGCAGCGGGACAGGCATCCGACTCAACGCGGATTCTTTACTGTCACTGTAATTACGCACAAATCATCTCTCCGGAAACCAAGAAAACAGTGTTGGAAAAACTGTGCGCATCCGAGCAGGCCTTCGACGCGGTGGCAGACCTGTGCGAAATGGCGGCAAGAAAGGACCCAGCCCTGACCCGACTGTCGGAAGGCGGCCCGGTCAAGATCGCCGCGTGCTTTCCGCGAGCTGTCAAATGGCTGTTCTCAGGCGCTAAAGCACCACTGGATCAAGGCGCCACTGAAGTCTTGAACATGAGGGACTCTTCTGCCGAAGATATCATCACACGCCTCATGGCGGAAGATTTGCAACCCAACCTGCCGGCGGACAACCACCCGCCACAGGCATCTGAAAAACCAACCGAAGACACTCCATGAAACTGACCGAATCATCCTCCCTGCGCATTGTCATGATGGATCCTGCCTCCGAAAAGGAAGGCATTGGTGGCAACCATTTCGAAAAATTGCAGGCCCTGCTGGAAAAAGGATTTACCGTCACACGGGCTACCCCCAAGGGTAAGACAGCCCCCACGGACCGTAGCTCATTGCTGGTTTTGGGACATTTCGATCAACAATCCGCTCCCAAAGATCTTTACGCAGAAGACACCGAAATTCGTTTTGAAGACATCCGTTCTCTGGAAATGGATGACATGGTCAACCTGGCTGAAGGCATGCGCCAGGAGACCGCGAGCTACAAACATGGTGACTGGAAACCCTGGTTTCCCGTGATCGATTACGACCGATGCACCAACTGCATGCAATGCCTGAGTTTTTGTTTGTTTGGAGTTTACGGTGTGGATGATGCCGACAAGATTCAGGTCCAGAACAACGACCAGTGCAAAACCAATTGCCCGGCCTGTTCGCGCGTCTGCCCAGAAGCGGCCATCATGTTTCCGAAGTACAAAACCGGTCCCATCAATGGAGATCAGGTGCAAAGCAAAGACCTGCAGCGCGAGAAAATGAAAATCGACATTTCGGCCCTGCTCGGAGGAGATGTTTACGACATGCTCCGCACCCGCAGCGAGAAAGCCAAATCAAGATTTTCAAAGGAAAGAGATCCGGACAAAGCTCTCAACGAACGCATCAAATGCCTGAATAAATTGACCGAATCCGGAGACATCCCCCCCGAAGTCCTCATGTCCCTCCCGTCTCCGGATGAAATCCAGCGCAGGGCGGAGGAGGCCAAGGCCAAAGCCGAAGCGGTTTTGAATAAAAACAAACAGTAGGGAATCGAACCATGGAACAGGATCTGACACGCAAATGGATCGAAGAAATCCGGACCCAATGTCGATTTGCGGCCTTCGCATGGCAGCATATGCGAAGTTCCCTCATCGGCATGGACAACGACAAATCATTCTTTTACGTGCACGCCTTCCTGAATCATGCCACGGAAACCACCCGCATTCTCTGGCCGGAAGAGGCAGCAGGCAAGGAACGCGGCGAATCCCTTCGTGCGGCATTGGGAACGGAGGACTCCAGCCTCCTGAATCAAGCTTCCCTACGCCGCATCGTCACTCGATTTGATGAACGGTTGGAACTCTGGATGTCCACACTTGAAACACCCCATTTTCTGAACTCAAACATCATGCCGAAAGGCACCATGGCCGGTTCAAGAGAAGATGTGTTCGTTCGCAGCCTGGATCCGGAAACATTCAAACTTGAACTCCTCGACCAAACCTTCGACCTACGAAAATTGAACGAAGCTCTGCGTCAAGTAGACCAATCCGCCGAACGTTGGCTGAAAAAGCACTGATTTGTTGAAAGAGACCGTAGCGTGTATGGTTTTCGGCAATGAACCATCAGGCAAAGCAAATCCCAATTTGCGGCTGAGAGATTTTACCAGGGATTCTTCTCGTTCAACTTTTCAACGATCAGTCGCTTGACCTTTAATGGATCAAAGGGCCCCTGCTCCCGGTAAAGGATGTCTCCCTCCTCATCCACCAACAGGGTGTAAGGCAAGGCGCCACCCCACTTGGGATCAAAGGCCTCAATCAACGCATACTTGTCCCGATCTCCAAAGAGATAGTTAGGATTCGAGGCAGATTGCTTCTTCAAAAACCGCATCACCTGCTTTTCCTCATCCGGATAATTGGCAGCCACCGTGACCACTTCAAACTCCCGATTTCGATACATCCGATGAATCGTCATCAAATCGGGAAACTCCGTGATGCAGGGCCCGCACCAGGTTGCCCAGAAATTGATCAAGCGCAACTTACCTTCCTCATCCTCCGGGGCTCGATTGGCGCGCAGTGCTTTCAATTCATCCGCGCCCACCAATTCCAAAGGAACCTCCTCGGATTTGATACGTTTCCAATAATCGTCCACACCGGATCGTTTGGAAGACCACTTGGTTGAGCAACCAAACACCTTGGTTTTCGGAACTGAAACCGGTTTACCCGCCAACAACTCGTCCAGTGCCCGACGCAAATCGCGTTCCTTCACAAACTGGATCCGCTCGGCATCATCAATCCGTCCGCAGTAGCGAAGCACGCGATCCTGATCAAACACAAAAGCGTGTGGCGTCGCCACCGGACCATATGCCAACGAAGTTTTCTCATACTCCCCGCCCCCCATGAGATACGGGAAATTGTAATCCATATACTCCGCCCGAACCTTCATATCCTCCAGCGAATCTCCCAAATCCGTATACCCCAACTCATCCAGACGCACTGCCTCCGGATCATTCGGACTGATGGCAACGACCTGCACACCCTTTCCTTCATAATCCGATACCAGATCCATGATCCGCTGCTCATAATTCTGCGCGGTCGGACAATGATTACAGGTGAACAACAATACCAGCACAGGACTTTCACCATACTCCGACAAGGAATGCATCTTTCCGTCCACACCAGGCAGATTGAAATCAGGCGCCTCAGCACCAAGCTCCAGGGTCTTCACCTCAGCCGCAAAGCTGGAAATACAAACAGATAGCAAACATGCGCTCACAAATACCGAAAGAGTTGGAGGATGGTTCATTTTCATGGATGGAGACACGGTAGCTCCTTCCCTGCTGAGACGCAAGTTTCGGGTAGGACAAAAGCGATCGCGAATTGAAAAATGCTTATTTTGAAATGTCGAACAAATGATCCCCCGGAGGGACATTTTTCAAACCCCGCTATGATTCAGAGGAACAATAAGGTCAATGTCATGTGTGACTCTGGGTTCGCCATAAAACATAACCGCGACACTACCGCTGATGAGATAATCAACCCGAATTCCTTGGCCCAGGTATGCTGTTTTGTTCAATAATTTATGCTGCTAGGATAGGACTCCATCCTGTAAATCCTGTTCATCTCGCAGATCCCGCCACCGCGGTGACTGTCTAAAACAAATCTAATCGTATTCCCAAACCAACAGATTCCGAGTTTCCCCAGTCACCTTGAAAGCATCTCCAATTCGAAATCCCTGCACCCAAAAAACCCCGTTTTCCGGAGATTCAGCCACCACCAATTGCCGACGGGTCTGCACGTCGATCTTGGCATTCACAAAAAGATCCTGCAGTTTGGAACTCCCCTCAGCTCCGATAGGACGCATACGATCTCCATCACGCCAATGGCGCAGGACAACTTGCGCTCCTACCCGGTCGGCATCGAACACTTCAATATTCTCTGACGTCCGAAACCTGTTCCGGTCAAGCTCCCCGCCTTCCACTATCAACCACTTCAATTGCAAGTTCTCGAAATCCAATGCTCCTTCCTGACCTTCGAGTCGAAACGTCTGGCTGTTGGATTGATGAGCAGGAGGCGCGCAAATTTCCTGTCGCTCGAGCAAAGGAAATCCAGCCAAACGAACCACCCTGACGTCATGAGGCAAAACATGCACTTCCCCAACCTCGCACTGACGTAATCGCTCGATCCATTCGAACTCCGGAACAACTTTGATCCGGATCATCGCAAGCTTGATGAGTTCACGCTGCACAGCAAGAGGTATTTGGTCGAAGAAATCACCTGCCTTTGCGCCACCTTCCCAATCCAAAGCGGCCTGATGCACCACCGCATGCTCCGCCGCCACCAAATCAGCGGAACGTAATATTCCATTCAAGGCCTCGGGCCCGAAAGCGCTTTCAATCTGAGGTAGCATTACATGACGCACACGGTTGCGTTGATGTTCGGTGTCGGTGTTGGTGTGATCCTCCCGCCAGGACAGATCGTGACACTTCGCGTAAGCTTCAATGTCCGACCTCTTCAACCCAAGCAATGGACGCCAAATCTTTAAATCAGGATCAAAAGCCGAAGGACCGAAACGTGTCATCCCGGACAAACCTTCCGGACCGCTCCCTCGCATCCAGCGCATGCAAACCAGCTCCAATTGATCATGCGCATGATGGGCCGTTACCAAAACGTTGGTTCCGAGAGCACGAGCCTGATCCACAAAAAACGAATGCCTTAACGAACGAGCCGCCATTTCGATGGACACTCCCTTTTCCCTGGCGTAAGTCGCCACATCACCGACTCCCATGACACAACGTAAGCCCATAGACTCACAAAGTTTCTCCACCCACCGAGCATCCTTCGTAGACCTTTGCCCACGTAGTTGATGATCGTAATGAATGACTATCAACTCCTTTCCGTGCACTTCCTTGAATCGATACAACATATGAAGGAGCGCTACCGAATCCAATCCCCCGGACACAGCCACCAGCCATAACGGCTTTAAATCAAGACTGATATCAGCCATAAACGCATCCGAAAGGGTACGTTTCACAAGCTCATCGATGGCCTTTGGGGCGCTCACTTGACCTATGGTAGGAAAAGGCAGGCACAAGAATCAATTTTTCTTCTCCCCCGGTAGCTGCGTTCGCCAGAACGTGGCCCCACACACCATCAAAATTTTCTTCCGAAAGGTGTTGAAATGCTCGGAGACTCATCATTAAGATACGCTCCTGCTTACCCGCTAAGCAGGGGTCGGGGCGTAGCGTAGTCTGGCTAGCGCGCCTGAATGGGGTTCAGGAGGTCGGGAGTTCGAATCTCCCCGCCCCGACCATTTTTTTCAAATGCATCCCAGCGTGTGTCCTTGTATTTTTTTGAGGCTACACCATAGATTCCTGTCCCAATAACCCATTGTTTCGTGAGCAATGACGTTTTGGAGAGTCCATTCGGGCCAATACCCCCCGACCGCATTAAAACTCAGGGCAAACGAAGAACTCTTTTAAAAAATTCTAACGCGTTGATTCAACGCAATCTGGTGTTAGAATGTCCAAGGCATCATCATGAACAAATCTTCACTTCAAACTGCTGCAGTCGTTGTTTTGGCCTTGCTGGTTGGGTTCGTGTGGGGTAGCGCACGTCAAAAATCCGGCAATCCCTCAAACAAGGAACGCACAACACCCGGCAAAGAAGAGCGTTTGGGCTCAAGACGCTCCTTCGCCTCAGGTTTACCCAATGTGCCGACCGTTAGTGCGACCGCTATTTTTGAAGGAAAGAAGAACCTGCAAGAACGATTGGAGGAGATACTCGACGCTCCCATGAATCAAAAGAGGCACTACGAGCTACATGCCCTACTGTTGGGTTTACCAGCTTCAGATTTTCCTTTGGTGCTGCAATACCTGAGTAACCAGACGGACTTGAGCGGACCGTTTGGCAACCGTCGTCGACAAATGCTGGCACAGGCCATTGGAATCATGGCCGAAAAGGATCCCGGGTTGGTCATCGCTTTTGCAAATCAGACTTCGAACCAAAACCACCGCAGGCAATACCTGCAATCAGCATTGGGCGGGTGGGCGCTCACCGATCCTTCCGCCGCGCGAAATTGGTTTAACAAATTGGAATCCGGACAGCTTAAACAACAATTGGTTCATTCCCTTTCAAGAAGCATATCACAGTCTTCAATTGATGACGCATTGGATTTAATCAACACTCACCTCAGCGGCAGCGCGGCTACCAATGCCAGACGGAATATATTTTACGAACTGGCCACCACCCGTCCGGAAGAAGCCGCGCGGCGTATCAATCTATTATCGAACGGTTCCAACAATGAATACGTATATCACCAGATTGCCGCAGGCTGGGCCGCCTCGTCGCCCAGCAAAGCCATGGAGTGGGCTCAATCGATCGAAAACCCTCGCTCCCGGAACCAGGCGCTTTCCGGCATTGCACTCAACCTGGGGCTCAATGAAACGGATACGCTCCAATCTTTAATGAATGACATTTCAAGTCACTCGCAGAAACAAAATGCCCTTAGCAACTTTGCTCGAAACAATGCGGAACAGGACCTCCAGGGCACACTGAGCTGGATCGAAAACCTCGACGATCCCCGGATGAAGGAGAATGCCTATGTGAGCATTTATCATACATGGGTTCAAGAGGATCGGGAAGGAGCCCTAGCTCATTTGGAAAGCAAACCATCCGGACGGGAAAAAAACACTTTGATTCAAGCCATCGCAAGTCAATGGGCAAGCGAAGATCCGGACGCCACACTGGATTGGATCCATGGACTCCCCCCCGGGCAGGCTCGCACTTCGGCCTATCGAAATCTCAGCAGGCAACTGGTGGATAACGATCCGGAAAAGGCGCTTGAGCTGGCCAATGAAATGCCCCCGGGCCGTGCCCAGCAGCAAGTCATCAGCCAAGTCTTAAATCAACTGGCATACAGTGACACGGAACAAGCCATACAAATCGCCATGGATCTCCCAAAAGGAAGGAGCCGATCGGATGCCATCCGGGACATCACTTACCGCATAGCGGAAAGCGATCCGAAACAGGCCCTCGCCCTGGCGGAAACACTGCCCAACAATCACAACAAACAAAACTTTTACCATCAAATCGCCCGATCATGGGCCGACCAGGATGTGGATGGGGCATTGGAATGGGCTGAGTCGTTGGATAATGAGCAAACACGTCAAAGCGCTCTCTCACAAATTGCCAATCGCTGGATCGAAACCGATCCCGAGAGAGCCATGGAATATGCCGACAACTTGAAAGATCCCAAGATCAAGGAAAGCATGATGCGTTCCATGAGCCAGAATCTCTCAAGACAGGATGCGGAAGCCGCAGCAGCATGGGTATCCGATATGAAAGACCCGGACCTTCGCAATAGTCTCCTACCCGACGTGATGAATCAATGGGCCAACGAATCACCGTTGGAAGCGGCAGAATATGTTGCTTCCATGGATGCTGGTGAGGTTCAAAACAAAGCCGCTGTCCAGGTGGCCTCTCAATGGGCTCAGTATGAACCATCATATGCAGTGGAATGGACGAAGGGATTCGAAGATGAAAAGACCCGTCAACAAGCCAACGAAAACATCATCCAGCGATGGGCTGACCAGGATGAAGAAGCCGCAGGAGCCTGGCTCCTGCAACAGCCCCAGGATGAGGGGCGGGACAAACTGATCCGAAACTATGCCCAATCAGTTGGCAACCGGGATCCGGAGATGGGGGTCATCTGGGCCAACGGCATCTCGGATGAGAACATGCGACTACAAACCGTCGAACAATACGCGCAAAACTGGCTGCGCAACGATAGGGATAAAGCCGTCGACTGGTTGCAACAATCCGATCTTCCACCAGAAACCCTTGTTCGCCTCCTGAAACCCGAGACATCAAATCAAGCCCAACCGGGACCAGGACCCTCTCCTCAAATGGATCTGGAAATGATGCGGCGTTATGGTCTGATCCCAATGCAGTGATCGGAAGCGTCAAAGTTTGCCTTCTTTGCCCAGGGCCTGTTCCCTTCTCAACTTGAATGCGCGCGAAATCTCGATCGCTTTCTGGCGGTCGGCGGCGTCGTAGTCCCAGAACTCCTGGACCACTTTTTCACATTCGGGGTAATGGGATCCGTCATCTCCAACTTGTGTGCGTAGTTCGGCAAATTGTTGCTTCAATTGGTCACGAACAGTGCGGTAATCAGGGTGATCGTAAACATTGTTCAGCTCATCAGGATCTTTCGTCAGGTCATATAGTTCCCAGCCTGGAGGCGTTTGGTTTTCGCCTTTGTAGTCGCATCCGTAGAAATAGATCAGTTTGTGTGTCTTGGTCCGGATAGCCATTTCGCCCGGGTTATCGTGATGGGCCATGTGCATCCAGTAGCGATAGTAGGCGGCTTGTTTCCAATCGGCGGGTTCTTTTCCGGTTTCACAAATCTGTTTGAAGGATCGGCCCTGAATCGAGGCGGGAATCTGCACGCCCGCGAAATCCAGCATCAAAGCCGGATAATCAACATTCTCAACGATGGCATCGCTGCGGACACCGGCTGGGATGGATTTAGGATAGCGTACGATGAAGGGCATGCGCATGGATTTGTCATAAGCCCAGCGTTTGTCCTGATAATCATTTTCACCCAACCAGAATCCCTGATCGCCGGTGTAGATAATGACTGTGTTGTCGTATAGATCTTCTTTTTTCAAATAGGCAAAGAGTCGCTCGAGGTTGTCATCCACTCCTTTGACACAGCGCAGGTATTTCTTGAGGTAAGCCTGATAAGCCAGCCGGGTGGTCTCCTTTTCGCTCATTGTTTTCACATCGTAATGCGATGGGAATTCCTCGGGGTAAAGACGCTTCAGGTCGACCGCATAGGAACGACGCGGATTGCGGCTGCCGATCGAAGTACCGATGTGGGTGACCAATTCATCCTGAAAGCCACGCGTGGCAATGGACCCAAATGTTTTCGGAACATCGTATAGCGTATCCGGTTCAGGAATGTCCACATCAGCCAGGTAGCTTTGATAGCGTTCGGCATTATCGAAGAAATCATGCGGCGCCTTGAACTGATGACATACAAAGAAAGGTTTGTCAGGATCCCGTTTCGTGCGAAACCATTCCAAGGTGGAATCGGTAATGGCATCCGAAGAATGCTGTCCCTCATGCGTCACCGTATTGCCCGGCCAGTTTTTTTCACCCTGAACGCGGAATTCTGTATTGTGATATTTCCCCTGCCCCGGGAGCACCTTGTAATAGTCAAAATTCGGTTCGCGCTTCAGGTGCCATTTGCCAATGATTGCGGTCTGATACCCGGCCTGACGCATGAGGATGGGCAGCGTTTGATGTTGAGGCTCGATGTTGCCCCCCAAATCAACCACCCCATTCACATGAGGATACTTGCCGGTGATGATGCAGGCGCGGCTCGGCGTGCAAATAGCGTTTGAGCAGAAGGCATTGTCGAACACAATGCCTTCTGCCGCCAAACGATCAATCGTCGGTGTGGGATTCAAATCCTTCAACACAGTCGCATAGGCACCAATGGCCTGCGCGGTGTGATCATCCGACATAATGAACAGGATGTTGGGTTGTTTATTTTCCGCGAATGCCAATGTTTGAACAAACACCTGCGCCGCAATCATCCATTTCATCCAAGAATGTCTCATATGTCGTATATGGTCAGGATTTGCTATTCACCACCAGGTATCTTATCCGAGAAACAATGGTTTCAAATGGCGATCAAATATGTTCTCAGTCACGTTCTTGCCAACGATCTCCTCATTGGACTTGAGTAGATTCAAGTAACGATCCCCTGCTTTGGCTGCCACTTTGAATGAGATATGAATCAACTGACGGATGTTCGCATTGAAATCGGGATGATCCTGGATATGCCGCAAAGCATTTGCCAATTGTTCACCGTTCCACCCGTTCACCGTTTCGGCAGATGGTAATTGGGATCGATCAATGTCAATAACTGTGGCGTAAGGAGCACAAAGGTCATCCACGTTCTCGAGAGCGTAAGCATAAATCTCCTTGGCCAAAGCCAAACCATCTCCACCGGCTTCGGATAATCCGATCATTTCTTCCAGCCAGGTCGTGCCCGCCGTTTTCAGGTGAACTCCGGCGCCGGCTCGTTGAAGGGCTTTTCGGATGATGGGGTAGAGACTGAATTTGTCGCTGCCACTGTGAACGCTGAGCTTGAGATCTTTCGGCAACCCATACTTTTCGATGGCATAGGCGATCACGGCCAGATCGTCGTTGAATTCTTTTTCGAACTGTTCCAGATCCCCCACGTAATCCACACCTTTATTGAATCGACCGGTGAATTTGGGTGCGATGGTTTGAACCGGAATATCCTCATCGGCCATGGCTGCCAGAATGATCAGCAGTTCATGAGGCCTTTGCGGGTTGTCCGTTTCATCCATCGAAACTTCCGCCACAAAATCATCATGCTCCTTTTTCTCGACAATGTAATGGTAAACATTGGTGGCTTCCTGCACGGCCAACAGGTATTGGTTGGCCACACGTGCCAATTCTTCCTTGGTAATTTCAAGAGGTTCCTCGATACCGGGAATGCTGACCGAACCAATCAGTTCAGGATGACTTTTCACAAAATCATCAATGATGGGTCCAGGTGTTTCTTGTCCGATGAAATCCGCCACATCAATGGTATAAAAGTCGGCACAATCCATGTAGCGATCCACTGTTTTCATCCCGATATGATCGGCATCCACATGCCACCCCCCTTTCCAACCCAATGCCTCAACGGCCGCCTGGGCGGCCTGCTTGACCGAGGCAGGTTCGGATCCAATGAAAGAATGTTCGCGGTTGGATTTGTTCCAGACAGGGGCGACTTCGACGCCCTGTTCCTGCAACATTTGACAAGCCCTCAACTGAGCTTTGGCCTGGTGGGCGAAGCGGTCCCCCACCCCGATGGAATATTTCTCAAGCTTCAACATAACAAAATGATCCAATGTCAACGCCAGTCATGGCGACGATTGAAGGATCATCAAAAAGAATCAGAAGGAAAATAACAAGGCATTGTCCCAACAAGTTGCTCCATTTCTTGCCATCATAAGGGAGAAATTTGGGAGAGAGGTGGAACTCTCCCCTCCGGGGTTGTTAATTGAAGAGGACTTTTTTTCGCTGGAACGTGGGTTCGTCCAGATTCACGGAATTATAATAGGTTGGCTCGCATTTTGCAAAACGCCCTTTCTTTTGTCCGCTCAAGTTAAGAAAGGTCTGAAAATATTTTTTACTGCCACGCTTACGTCGTTTGGCGGAAGCCGGAGGCGCCATTGGGTGAGGAATTTCGAGGGGCAGTTCCTTGTCACTTTCCTGAATCACCACATCCTCCTGCTGGCCGGATTCCTCCAAGTCCAATTGGGCAGGCTGGGACACTTTTTCAATCGGTATGGAAAACTTGTCCGGGGACCCTTTGGCGGCATCCACCTTCTGCCCCTTTGCTTGGACAGGAGGCAGCGTATCGGAAACATGCGCACTGACCAACCGAATGGTGAGCACACCTGGTCGCATGCCACCCACGGACGTCCCGACCACCAAGGATTTGTCTTCGGGGAGAAATCTGCGCACGTGGCGTTTGATTCGGTCCACTTCCTTGAAAGTCAGGCTCTCGTCTCCGGTCACCTGAACCAAACACGCATCGGCCAATCGCAATGCTTGTCCGGCTTCCATTTGTGGATGACGCAACAAATCTTCCACCGCCTGTTTGGCTCGATCATCTCCTTCGGCTTCCGAGGAAGCGAACAAGCCCTCCACATGTTGGCCACGGAACAATTCCCGAAGATGGGAAAGCTTGATCTTGGTCAGTCCATCGGCATGTAACATCTCCCACACCCCCTCGGTAGCCTGGCTCAAAGCAAGACGGCTCATTTCGAACGCCTCTTTCATTTTCACCGCTTGGGTATGGTTTTTCAAATAACTCTGGTTGGGGAGCGCTATCACCGCATCGGCCACTTGCAAGAGGTCTTCCAGAGTCTTTTCGGCCAAAATTTTCTTTTCATCCCCCTCCATCTCGAATGGAAGCGAACAGACGACCAACGCTAGGCTGCCTTGTTGTTTGACGGCGGAAACGGTCTGGCGCACAATGGGGTCCGAACAATCATCTCCCAATCCGGCCACCAACATGGCCCAGTCGGATTTTCCACCCAGGGTTTCAGGTCGGGATAAAACTTCAGCCGCTCCCACGCAAGAATCTTCGCCTGGTTCCCCCAGTGTGCGCATGTTCCCTTCTCCATCGCAAAGGATTTTCAAAAGGCCTTTTTGCTCCAAGTCATCCAAGTGAGATTCATCCATATCGAGAGCCACACCACGCGCGGGCAGCTGGCCACGTTGAAGAATCATGGACGCCACCATGCCACCCATCTGTCCAACACCAATCAAACGGTCTTTCAAACCTGACACGGTGGTTCTTTCTTCTTGCTTACTGACAGTCATATCACTCGGGAATGTTGGTTAAGATTCAATGCGAAGCAGACTTTTAATTCGATCCTTGAGCGGGACACGTGCTGCATCCGATTCCCGCCGGCGGGCCAGGTCAAAGGAACCGAATTTCAATAAACCGAGCGCGGCGGCGTATTCGGGACGTTCGATAACCGAACTCGGTCCGTGCAGATTAACACCCGCTCCAATTTGAACCGGCAGTTCAAGCACTTTGGAAGCGAGCGTGCAAATTTCAGGCGTAGACGAACCTCCACCACACAACACCACACTGTGCACCATGTCGGTCATCTCACAGCGATCCAACTCCGCTGCGATGATCGCGAAAATCTCCTGCAATCGTTCGGACATGATGCGTCTTAGGGTTTCCACATTCACACGCCGATCGGTCAAGCCCACTTCATTGACCAGCTCCCGCACCTGGCCGCGTGCGGATTCCGAAACCACCGCCGAACCAAATTTGAGCTTCAAATCCTCGGCCCGCGAAAAAGGGCATTCCAGTCCGATGGACAAATCTTCGGTGACATGATCGCCCCCTACTGCCAACACGCCTGAGTGGCACACCACTCCTTTGGCGCACACGGCATACTCAGTGGTACCAGCACCGAGATCAATCACCAGGGCTCCTTCAGCCTTCTGTGCAGGACTCAGCACTGAGAGTGCGGAAGCCAGGCCATTAAACACCAGATTCTCGGCTTCCAATTTCATTTTTCGCAAGAGTTGGACAGGCCGCTGCAGTTGTTCCTTGTAGCCTTGAACAGCATGCAACACAACGCCAAGATCGGATCCAGCCATCCCAATGGGAGATTGTTGAACCGAACGACCATCGACTTTGAATTGCTGACGGATAACATGAATCATGTGCTGACCGTGGTTCATATTGAACCGCCGGGCATTGATCATGACATCCTCCACATCCTCCTCAGAAATGAACCTGTCCGATGACGCGATGGCGTGGGAACCCGTATAGTTATTGGAAGTGATATGCTGCCCGGTCACCCCGAGATATACCTGATGCACCTCTTTGTCCGCCCTGTCTTCGGCCTCCCGAATGGCCTTGCGGATATCCTCGTAGGCGACTTTGGTATCGACGATTTCACCTTTGAGCACACCGTGTGATTTTGCTTCGCCGAAACCGACAATATTGATGGCTTCCGATTCGTTGACTTCGGCAATGATGGCGACGACCTTCGACGTGCCAATTTCAAGTGCGGTCACAAAGGAATCCTGCTTAAACATCCACATGATTCAAAGTAGGCAATTGGGTTCTGTTTCTCCGTTCGTCAGCCTGAAACTCCTCTTCGGGCTGCCACTCAAACGGCATGTTGTTGGGAATAGTTAAATTCAAAAATGCTAAGCGACGCCCGATTTCACGACCGAAATCCAGAATCTGCATCCATTTGGCCAGTTGGGTTTCAGTATCATTAAAGCCAAAAAGAATCTGCTGTCCATCAGACGTTTTGACATGAAGTACATCCGGCTCCGAAACATTGACAGCAGTCACGGTCACCATCGAATGTACCACGGATTGCTGGAATGTGGTTACCCACTGAATCGCGGCTTTCAAGCGAGGGTTTTCCACTGCACGCCCTATGTGAACAGGTATGCCATTGACACCGGTGATTTCCGGCAGTTGATCCCATTTCAATCGCATGGAGATGGGTATTTCACCCTGGGTAGGACGGGACATGACAAACCCTTTTTCATCGAGCATCAAGGGCACAAGTTTCACCATGCCATCCGGTGTCCCATCCAGTTGCAACAATTGAATCCGGGCTTTAGGTTGACGTTCACGAACATGGATGCTGAGTGTTTCCGGGAAGATACGCTCCACCGATGCTTCCTCTATGAACGGAGACAATTCCAGGTTGCGTTTGATTTCGGCCAACTCGAATCCAAGCAGGTTGTCACCGGGTTTTAATCCCGTCCACTGTATCAGCATTCGTTGCGGAATAACTCCCTGCGAGCGTACATTAAATCGTTTCAATGCGAGGGTATCGTTTGTGTAAACATATTTCTGTAAAAACAAATGAATGCCGCTGTGCAATGTCCAGGCGGCAAAAAGCACGGCGCTCAAATAACCTCCCGCCCGAAGCACACGCCCCATCAAGCGCTTTCTTTTCTCACGACGCGAACGTCCCAAGCCGAGTTCCTCGGAAGTGGTCGACTCACTGAAAGGTGATTTTTTGGAAAAGAAAAACATGACCTTTAAAGGGTTAAGTGACGGGATTTTTCGGGTTGGTTTTGGTGTGACGATTCATCGCGTCGTGAACCATCCATTCACATAATTCGGCAAAATCCATTCCCCTGGCGCCCGCCGACATCGGCAGCAAACTGGTTTCCGTCATACCAGGCAAGGTGTTTACCTCCAACAAATAGGGTTGATCCCCATCCAACATGATATCCACTCGACCATATCCCTCACAACCCAGTGCCTTGAATGCCTCCAACGCCAGTGATTGACAATGTCGAGTCAGTGTCTCATCCAGATCAGCCGGACAAAAATAGCGCGTCGCGCCCACCGTGTATTTGTGCTCGTAATCATAGGCGGCTTCATCATTGGGACAAATCTCAACGACGGGATAGGCTTCATCCCCCAAAATACCCACGGTTAATTCCCGACCGGAGATGAATTGCTCGACCAACGCTTCGTCACCAAACTTCAACACCTCATCAATGGCGCTTACCCATTGCCCGGCTTCACGAATGAAACGCAACCCGACACTGGATCCCTGCCTGACAGGTTTCACCACCAATGGCATTCCAAGATCCGAAGGAATCGTTGCGTCCGATTGCGACACCGTGCAGAACCTGGGTGTGGCCAATCCTTTGTCCCAAAAAACCCGCTTCGAAGCCAATTTATCAAAAGCAAGAAGACTGGCAGCAGGTCCACTACCGGTGTAAGGGATCCCCTTGGCTTCAAGTTCCTGCTGAACCGAACCATCCTCCCCGTAAGTCCCATGCAACGCCAGAAATACCACATCCATTCCTTCGGGCAATTGAAGTGATCCGTCATGGGGATCCACCTGGGTCACTTGATGGCCGCAACCTTCCAGGGCTTTGGCGACAGCCGCACCGGATTTCAGCGAAACTTCACGTTCCGCCGAAGGCCCCCCCATCAGGACTGCTATGTTGAGGCGTTGATTCATTCTCCTACGACTTGTACTTCCACTTCCAGTTCAATGCCCCGACTTGATTTGGCCCGGTCCTTGACCAGTTCGATCAAGGTGATCACGTCACTGGACCGGGCATTCCCCAAGTTGACGATAAAGTTTCCATGCACATCGGAAATCATGGCCTCCCCGACTCGGGTTCCTTTCAAACCCAGTTCATCAATCAGTTTTCCTGCAGGGATTCCCTCCGGATTCTTGAACATGCATCCGGCGCTGGAGGCGACGGGTTGCGAACCTTTGCGGCGCTGACAATAATCATCCATGGTGCGCTTGACGTCTTCAGGTTCTGTTGGTGTTCCCTTGAAAACAGCCGATATGGCAATGTGTTCTCTCAATAAAGGACAGTGCCGGTAGTGGGTGGCAATCTCGGAGGCCTTCCATGTGCGTAGATTCCCTTCGCGATCCATGGTGGTCATTTCCTCTACCACATCAAAGGTCTCGCGCCCCATCGCACCCGCATTCATCCTCAAAGCTCCCCCCACGCATCCGGGGATCCCCTCCAAAAACTCCAATCCGGCCAATCCGTGTTTGCGGGCAACCTCTGTCAATGGCTTGAGACGGGTTCCCGCGCCGCATGCGAGCCGGTCTTCTTTCACATTGATTTCGCTGAAAACCGGATGGGACAAGGAAACCACGAGGCCGCGGATGCCTTTGTCTTTGATCAATAGGTTGGATCCTCTTCCCAGAATGGTCAGGGGCAGTTGATGCGCTTTAGCCCACTTCAATGTGGCGGATAAATCGTCACAATGACCGGGTACGACAAACAAATCTGCGGGCCCACCCACTTTCAGCGTGGTTTTTGGACCGAGTTGTTCATTGATTTTGACGGTGGTATCCTGGCTCAAACATTGACTGAGAGATTGAGACAGTGAATTCAGATCCATATGGTGTTCTCCTTTCAACATGTCGGCAAATGCCTGAGCCGCCTTAGTGATGGTGCCTGCTCCCAGAAACACCACCCAATCTCCGGGTTGAAGGTCAGATCGAATGGCATGTGGCAAGGTGGCTTCATCCGCATGATGAACAACCGGCACGCCCTGCTCGGCCAGTTGTTGGGCCAGTGATTCGCTGGAAACTCCGGGCAAAGGATTTTCATGAGCCGCGTAGATATCGGACAACCAGAGCCGATCGGCTTGTTGAAAACATTTCTGGAACTCGGCCATCAAGCTGGCCGTACGCGTATACCGATGCGGCTGAAAAGCGACCAACAATCTGCCTTCCACACGAGAACGCAAGGAACTGAGCGTGCTGGCGATTTCGGTAGGGTGATGCCCGTAATCATCGATCACGGCATGGTCGGTGTCCTGAAACAACACCTGTTGCCGACGATCAACGCCCCGAAAATCACGAATGGCATAACGAATGTCATCCACCGCATATCCCAGTTCCAGCAACATCACCACGACCGCAGCTGCATTGGAAACATTATCCCGACCATGGATACTGATCTCAAAATCATCATGCGAACGACGTCCGTGGCGCAGACTGAAACGATGGTAGGGATTTGAATGAGAAGCAGGCCGGTGATTTTCAATCTGGTAGACGGCCAAGGGAGAAAAACCATAGGAAACCGCCTGTTCATGCCCCATGAACACATCCCGAAGCCGGGCATCATCCACACAATATAAAGTCTTGCCGCGGACTCGGTCCCGGAAATCCTCAAACACCTGAACAATGTCCTCCATGGACTGGTAGTAATCCATGTGTTCACGGTCGATGTTCAAACAGATGGCATGGTCGGGTTCAAATTGCAACAGACTTCCGTCACTCTCATCTGTCTCCACGACCATGTATGGAGGATTCCCGACCGGGGAAGCTGAACGTGAAACCGGAGCAATGTGATTTCCATGACGCACCAGTTGAGGCACCTGACCTCCGATGGCATGTGACATCGGAGCATTCAAATTCTGTAGAGCGTAGGCCAACAGGCCCGAAGTGGTGGTCTTGCCGTGCATCCCGGCAACACAAAGAGAGCGTTTACTGCGACTGATCGCCCCCAGCAAGGCCGCCCGATGCACCATGGGCACGTTCCACTGTTTGGCGGCTTCAAACTGCGGATTGTCCTCTGGAATGGCAGAGGACAGAACCAGTAAGTCAGGTTTGAAACCATCCAGATGATCCGAGGTATGCCCCAATTCGATGGCAACCCCTCGACCTTTGAGCGTCTCCAGACAATCCTTGGGATTCAAATCGGATCCACCCACACGGAACCCGGCATCCAGTGCAAGATGAGCCAGCCCACTCATGCCGCCCCCACCTATCCCGACGAAATAAAGTCCGGCTCCCGGATGCTCTTGCAACCAGTCGTTCAGTGCAATGGGACTTTCTACAATCATGAGGCGGTTGAAATGTGACGAATGGATTGAGGTTCACTAGACCGGTCGAAAGTTGATTCTTTGCTATCACTTGGAATCGAAACCTTCCCCATGGGGAGACGACTTCCGACAAACGTTGAAATGTGGGAAACAATCATCTGGGCGGAATCCGGATGATCCATTCCCAGCATGGCTTCCCGCATGCTTGCTCGCTGTGTCGTATCCTTTAAAAGAGTTTCCAGGTTCCGGAGAAACACATCGGCATCGGGGGTCTGTTCGTCGAAATAAACGGCTGCACCAGATTCGCTCAAACTCAGCGCATTTTCCAATTGATGATTGTCGGCGGCATAAGGAAAAGGGATCAACATCGACGGAAGTCCTGCCGCAACCAGTTCGGCCATGAACGAAGCCCCCGATCGCCCAATGGCAGCGGTTGCAGCTCCGAGCGCCAGATCCATCCGATCAAAAAAATCATGTACCCGGGCATCGATCCCGTGGTGATCATACTTTTTCCGCACTTCATCCAGATCCTCATTCAAGCCACACAAGTGCATCACCTGCAGGTCGGGAAAGGTCTCTTTGATTTTACCAAGATTCGCCAGCATCAGGCGGTTGATGGCAAGGGCTCCCTGACTACCGCCTGTGACCAACAAAACAGGACGATCCGCCTGAAATCCCAAGGAATGACAACAAGCTTCGCGATTCAGGTGACGCAATGTTTCCCGAACCGGGGTACCGGTGACATGACAGGGAACACCGGGAATACGACTGATTGTTTTATCAAATCCCACAAATCCCATGTCAGCCCAGCGGGCCAGCATCCGAATGGCACGTCCCGGAAAAGCATTACTTTCATGCAAAAACACAGGTTTTTTCATTCGCCGGGCAGTTAGAACCGGGGCCAGACTGGTGAACCCTCCCATGGCAAGCACGGCATCCGGACGGTGCTCATGAAAGACACGACGGCATTGACGGAGAACTTTCGGAAAGCCGAACAGAAACCGCAGGCGTTTTCCTTTTTGCCAGGCAACGCTTGGCAGCGTGATGCTTGGATGACCGAGCGAGGCTGCCGCCGCCCGGTCCACTTTCTTGTCAGACAAGATCAACAAAACTTCGTGTCCGTTTTGCTTCAACACATCGGCAACCGCCACCCCAGGGAACAGATGCCCCCCCGTGCCGCCACAGGCAAGGGCTATCTTGAAAGAAAAATGTGTTGTGTCATGACGGTCATTCATGCGCGCAGCAACTCTTCTGGCTCGACCGGTGAAGGTCCTATTTGGCCGATGGATTTGACGGAATGATGTGCGATGCTCACCAGTATCCCAACCCCGGCCATCATGAACATGAGGTTGGATCCCCCGTAACTGATAAACGGTAACGATAATCCTTTATTGGGAAGCGTATTGGTCACCACACCGACATTGATCAAGGCCTGCATTCCAATCAGGAATGTGATCCCGGAAGCAGTGAGAAAACCAAAACGATCACGGGCGTTCCATGCGATGAACAGCCCGCAAAGCACGAGCAAGGCAAACATCAACACCAATCCGATGGAAACAAACAAGCCCAGTTCTTCTCCCACCACAGCGAAAATGAAATCCGTCTGTTGCTCAGGCAGAAACTTGATTTTGATCCGACCGTTCCCAAGTCCCATGCCCTCCAGGCCGCCTGATCCAAACGCGAGCAAAGACTGCCAGATTTGGTAAGCCTGGTCTTCTTTGAACTTCTCGGGATCCAACCATGCCATCAAGCGCTGACGCGGCATGCTTTGGGTACTGAAGATATAGGCCAATCCGCTGATACCGGCAGTAAACAGAGCTGCAAAACCAGTCCAACGCGAACCGGCCAACAAGAGCACCACAGCGGTGAGGGCTCCCAGCAAAATGGTGGTTCCACGGTCAGGTTCGGCAAAAATAAGCCCCAACAGCAAACCAATGGGCAGTAAAGGATAGATAAACCCCTTGCCCCAGCTCTTCATTTGTTCACTGTATTTTTCGCCATACCATGCCAGAAAGACAATCAAGGCCAACTTGGCGAATTCCGAAGGTTGAAAACTGATGGCATCTCTGAACACAAACCACCGACGGGCGTGATTCCTCACCTCACCAAGGACAAAAATCAACGCCAACAGGACCACTGCCACCGCAAAAAACCAAAGAGCGTTCTTTTGGATCCAGGCATAATCCTTCCACGCCAGAAAAAAAGCGCCACAAAGTCCCAGGGCCACAAACACCAGATGTTTGGCCAGAAGATGGTATCCCTCTTCATGCATACTGGCGCTGTAGATCACCACCGCGCCAAAGGTGAGTAGAAATGCCACACAGAGGATCAGCAGGTAAGCCGCCTGCCGCACACCTTGACATTTGCTCTCCAACCCGCTCATTTCTACTCCTTTCAAGAATCAACCTTCACTGACAAGACCACTTGCTCCGGTATTATTTTCCGGAAGCAACCGTTTTCACGGGAATGACCAGTTTCTGGCCAGGATGAATGATGTGGGTATTGATGTTATTGGCTTTGCGCAAAGCTTCCAAACTCACTCCATTGTTTCTGGCGATGGTGGTCAGGTAATCCCCTGCCTTGACGGTGTAAACCTTCTGGCCGTTGGTCGCGCCTGAAGTGGTACCGTTTGCGGATGCCTGAGCGGTTTTACTCGAATCGTAAGCCGAATTTTGAGGAATGAACAACTTGTAGCCGATGCGAAGTTTTCGGGGGTCGACTCCGGGATTTTTGGACAGGATATCCTTGAGAGTGGTGTTGTATTTGCTGGCCAGTTTGGACAGCATATCGCCGGATTTGATTTCGTGCTCGATCAACCCTTTCTTTACTTCCTCGACCGGCTTGTTGACCACCAGATCAGTATCGACTGTTTTTCCAGAAGTATTGCTATTTTCAACAGGCCCGCCCTTTTGATCCTTCAACACCCAATCGCCGGAAATACCGGTTTCCAGATCAGGAGCATCAATCGGGGCCACCGGACTGTCGGGGTCGCTCTTGATCGGATCCGACACACCGTTTGTGGAATCCTTATAAGGCATGGTGATCTCTTTATTCTGCATGGCGAACTCGCCATACAAATCACCGTCACCAACGGGAGTTTTCTGTTCTTCACCTGTAGGTGTGGCTTCTTCTTTTTCGTTATCAGCAACGGTCGTGGCATCGGGTTTACAACCTTGCATCAACAGAAGGCCGGTGATGGGAAACACGTGTGCGGCAACAATGACAAATACGGTCGACAGCACCTTTGTCTTTCGGCGCTGCAACTGCTCCAGGGCGGAGCCGGATGGAATGAGCGGGCTATGGTCTTTCATGGGAACTTTAATGTATCACAATTCTGATTTTGCGCTTCTAAAATCTGTATCAAATTCAATGCTAAACAGGGCAAATCGCTTCAACTTGCTTTTGTTGAAGATCCGTTTTCGGTTTTTGGGATTACGTCGTTGTCCGTGGAACGGGCACGTTGGTTGAGGGCTCCTGCGGCACTCAATTGGTTTACGACTTTTCGGAACACCTCCCCGCGGTGTTCGTAATTACGAAACATGTCCAAACTGGAACAAGCAGGTGATAATAATACAACGTCAGTGGGTAAGGCTTTTTTTGCTGCTTCAGAAACAGCTTGTACTAAATCATCACAATATTGACAAGGAGCAAATAGGCTCCAGGCCGCACTTAATTGCTCACGCGCTTTACCGATCAAGAACGCCCCTTTCACCTTCTGTGAAATCAACGGACCCAAATCATGGAACTGGAGCCCCTTGTCATCTCCCCCGGCAATCAACCACACATTCGGCTCACCAGCCCGTTCCGCTTTCACCGACTTCAAAGCTTGGGCTGTGGCATGCGGATTAGTGGCTTTTGAATCATTGATGAATCGAACTCCATTCACTTCCGCCACTTTTTCACATCGATGAGGAGGCGCTGCAAAGGACTTGACCGCTGACTTCATGACCTCCAGCGGAATGCGCAACACCCGCCCCACCAACAAAGCCGCCATGATGTTTTCCGCATTGTGGGGTCCGCTGACTTGGCATTCAGCAAGGTTCAAAAGTGGTCCGGCCCAACCATCCATCCGGCTGATCAGCAGTCCTCGGTCCAGAAACACATCAGCCTGACGGCTTTCCGCACTGAAGGTGATGACTTTACCGGGGATCTTCACCCCCAAGGACCGCAGCTTGGCCAATGCTTCACTCTGTATGATTGCCCAATCATGGGATTGTTGATTCTCAAAAAGCCGGGCCTTGAGCCGGCAATATTCGTCATACGAAGCATGCCGGTCCTGGTGATCCGAAGCCAGATTGAGCAATACGCCGATACTTGGCCGAAAATATTGGGTGGTTTCCAATTGGAAGGAACTGACTTCAAGTGTCAAAAAGTCCAGACCTTTGGTCGATTTGATGAGTGATGTCACCGGCACCCCCACATTCCCCGCAATCTCCGTACTTCGTTGTCCGGACGCCAGGACTTCTTTGACAAGGTGGGTGGTCGTGGTTTTCCCATTCGTTCCGGTAATGGCAATGTTCAGACATTTCGATTCCTGATACCCCAACTCAAGCTCCCCAATCACAGGTATCTTTCGTTCTGCCACCATCTGCATCAAGGGCGAATCAAGAGCCACCCCCGGGCTGACGACCACCTGGTCAAATGCCTGATCCGGAATAGAACTCGCCGCCAGACTGACTTGAATTTCCTTTGATGCGAGTTCGCGGGCAAGCTGTTCCAGGTCGGCATTCGTTTCTGAATCGATCGCGCAGACCGCCGCGCCCCGTCCGGCAAGGTACGAAGCGGCAGCCACTCCGCTCTTACCGAGTCCCACCAACAAAATGCTCTTTTGCTTCCAATCAGCCATATTGATCTAAACTACTCGCAAACTCTATGTCATCGGATTTTCAATGTCAGCAATGCCAGGCAAGCGAACAATCCGGTCAAAATGTAAAAGCGCGTCACCACCTGGGTTTCTTTCCAACCCAATTCCTCGAAATGATGATGAATGGGCGTCTTCAAGAAGATGCGTTTACCAACCCCGCTGCGACGCTTGTGATACTTGAAATAACTCACCTGCATGATCACCGAAAGAGCTTCCATCACGAACACGCCACCCGCGATCACCAGGATCAGGGGCTGATGAATGAGCACGGCCATGATTCCAAAGGCTCCCCCCAAAGCGAGAGAACCGGTGTCGCCCATGAAAACCTGCGCAGGATGACAATTATACCACAGAAACCCGACCGAAGCCCCAAGCATGGCAGCGCAAAACACCGTTAATTCAGCGGATCCGGGCACGTATGGCACCTGTAGATAGGTCGCCCATTTGATGTTTCCCGCAATGTAGGTCAACGCCACGAAGACACCCGTCACAATGATCGTGCAACCAATCGCCAATCCGTCCAGACCATCGGTCAGGTTCACCGCATTGGAACTCCCCATGATGGCCAGCAGGGTAATACCAAACCCCACCAACGCCACGCCTTGAAGCACGGGGGTTTTAATGAAAGGGACCATGAGATCTTCAATCAATGGCCGAGTTTCCGGGACAAACCACAAATAACCGGCCACCGCACATCCCAGGATGAGTTGGACCCAAAGTTTCACATTGGACTTAACCCCCTCACCATCCTGACGGGTCACCTTGACGTAATCATCATAGAAACCCAAAGCGGAAAGAACAATCAACGAAAGCAGGCACAACAAAATCATCGCATTCAATTGCGCCCAAAGGATCACGGCCAAATCCATGGCAAGCACGATCAGGACGCCCCCCATCGTGGGCGTTCCTTTTTTGTCGGTCACCCGGACGATGCCACCTGACTGTTGGGCTTTATCGTCGTAATACTGACGGAATTTCAAATCCTTCAACCATGCGATCACCCTGGGACCAAGCACCCAGCAAAACACCAAAGCCGTAATGGCGGCGCCAATGCTGCGCACGGAGATGTAGCGAAAAACCCTGACTCCTGAAAGGGGATCCTCCCACGATGTGCCCTGAATCCACTCTAGAATCAATTCGTGCAGGTAGTAAATCATGACATCATCCCTCCCAGTCCTGTGGACACCGAACCCGCCAAAACCTGGCAAAGCGACTGACCGGATGCACCCGACGTTGATTTGTTTTGTGGGATACGACCTTCGTTTGTCTCAACGGATCCTTGTTCATTCGACAACAAGAAATCGGCCAATCTCTCGAGACGAGCACCCCGGGAGGCTTTCAGCAGCAGATGATCTCCGGGAACAAGATGCGAAGAAAGCTTCGCGGTTGCTTCATCAATCGTTTCAAAAGACAAACAATCTTGCCCGCTTTCCCGTGAGAGATGTTCCACCCATTTGCCCGGACCATCGCCAATCCCTACCAACAAATCAAAACCGTGGCGGGAGGCAGCCTCTGCCAACCGCTGATAAACTCCTGCAGCATGATCCCCCAGTTCATTCAATTCACCGAGGACCATTACCTTCCGCCCCGGCTGAGTGGAGATCCTTGCAAAAGTGTCCATCGCGGCAAGAACGGAATCCTCATTCGCATTGTATGCATCATTCCAGACAGTGTATCGCTGACTGGACTTGATCTGCATTCGCATGGAAGGCATCTCGGTGGAGGCAAGACCTTTCACAATATGCTCCACTGACACTCCATTACGGAACGCAACAGCGAAAGCCAATCCCGCATTGTAAGCCTGATGCCGACCGGGCACCGGGATTTGAAAGGTTGTTTTCACCCCATGAGCACGATGACGAATGGAACATTGAGTTCGATCCGCATGCACCTCACATCGATCCAACTGCCAATCGGCCGATTCGGAAAACCCCACACTGACAATGTTCGCAGGGGTACGCTGTGCGCAGGACTGATACCAGGGTGAATCGGCGTTGAGGAACAAGATACCGTCGGCAGGCAAGAGTTCAGCCAACCAACCCTTTTCCTCGGCGACCGCATCCACCGATCCAAAATGGCCAACGTGACTACCACCAACGGAGGTGATCACGCCCATGGTTGGCTCAGCCATGCGGGTGAGGTGGGCAATTTCCCCGGGATGATTGGTCCCAATCTCCAAAATGGCAGCGTCATGCACCTTGTCCAGATCCAAAAGGGTCAAAGGCACCCCCACATCGTTGTTGAAACTCGCAGGGCTGGCCAACACGTTTCGGTCCTGAGACATGGCGGCCTTTAAAAAAGCCTTGGTGGATGTTTTTCCATTGGATCCAGTGATGCCGATAACCGGTTTGTCGAACAATTGCCGATAACCATGAGCCACCCCACCCAATGCCTTGCGAACATCCGGAACCTCCAAACGTGGAAAGTCGGGCAAACCCACCGGCAGAAGTTCAGGAGTGACCACCGCACAAGTAACGTTTTCCACCCAGGACGGAGTTAGAAATTGATGTGCATCAAACCGATCCCCTTTAAGTGCAAAAAACAGGTCGCCGGGATGCACTTTCCTCGAGTCCGTTGAAATGCCTCCGATCAAGGTGTCGCCGGGAATACTTTTCAGGGTCCCGCCACAGGCCGATGCCGCGTCGCTCACGGAAAATGAGATCATACTCAACTTGCTCTCCTTTCCTCAACTGCCTCGGGGGATTCGTATCCCATGGAAATCAACATGTCCGTCGCGGTCGCACGATCGTCAAATGGTACGACGGTATCGGCAAATTCCTGATAGGTCTCATGCCCTTTACCGGCAATCAATACAACATCCCCGGGTTTGGCTGCACTCAACGCGGTTTCGATCGCTTCCCGTCGATCCATAATGATCCGTGAACCATCGTGACGAATCGTCTGATAGCCGGATTCAATATCCTTGGCGATGACTTCCGGATCCTCTTTTCGAGGATTGTCACTGGTGATCCAGGTTCGATCGGCCCATTGTGCGGCAACGATTCCCATTCGGGATCGCTTGCCAAGATCTCTGTTTCCACCGCATCCGAACACGCAATGGAGCCGTTCCCGAGTCAAAGGACGCATGGTGGTCAATACATGATAAAGAGCGTCTTCGGTATGCGCGTAATCGATGAAAACGGAAAAAGGCTGTCCGCAATGGACAGGTTCCAACCTCCCGGGAACAGCAGGCATGGTTGAAAGCCCCATTTTGAACGCTTCAGGAGTTACGCCCAGTTCGAAAACAACGCCCGCCGCCGCCAGCAGGTTGGAAACATTATGACGCCCGATCAGAGGAGCAAGGCAGGTCACCGGCTCTCGCCCGGCCCCCATCAAGCGAAACCGGGTGTATCCCGCCGCCAGATCCATTTCACTGGCGAGAAGATCTGGTTGAAACGCCAACTCCTGACCGAAGGTGCGAACTCGACGGCCATGCAACTGTGCCGTCAACCGTCTACCAAACGCATCGTCGGCGTTCACAATGCGCAACGCAGAAGCCGCAGTCCCAACCGATCCATCCAGAAGCAACTTCTTGGTTTCAAAATAGGCTTCCAGGTCTTGATGGTAATCCAGGTGATCGCGCGTCAAATTCGTGAACACCATGATCCGGAATGGAATCCCAAGGACACGCTTCTGGTCAATGGCGTGCGAACTGACTTCCATCACGCAGGTATCACAACCGGCTCTCACCATTTCATGCAACAAACGATGCAGTTGAATCGCATCCGGAGTTGTGCGTGAGGCCGGGATCTGACGGTCCCCTATTTCATACCGCACCGTACCAATCATGCCCACCTTGCGGTCGGCACAACGCATCAAATGACTGACCATGAACGCCACCGATGTTTTGCCGTTGGTACCGGTAATCCCGACCATCTTCAATTTTCTGGCTGGATGGTCGAAATACCAGGCAGCAATCGTCGCCATGGCCGCGCGGGCATCTTCCACAATGATGAAAGGAACTTTACGCACCCAGTTTTCGATCACAAATTCATGGCTTTCGACCACAATGGCGGCCGCTCCACGTTCCAATGCGGAATAGATAAAGTCGTGTCCATTCTGGGAATGCCCCGACAGAGCAATGAAGAGAGAACCGGGTGTCACGGTTCTTGAATCCTGAGTGATATCGGTGATGACCCCTTTTGATTCCCCGATTACTTCCACATGAGACAGGACAGCGAGCAACGATTCCAAAACTTTATACATGTCGGCATCCTCCTCATCATGGTTGAAAGTTAACGGGCAGGGCCCTGGTTTGAACGATCAAATCCTCCGGCATTTCGTCGGCAGGCATATACCATTCGCTCGGCTTGAGGTTCAGGTAATTGGCAACACGCTCGGCAATCAGTTTGAACACAGGCGCCGAATGCACACCTCCGTAGCCCATCCCCTCCGGCTCATTGATCATCACGGAAATGCAGATCTCAGGAGCTTCCGCAGGCAAAAACCCGACAAAAGAGGCCAGATGTTTCGAATGCGTGTAATTTCCGTTGACAATTTTTCGAGCCGTACCGGTTTTGCCGGCAACAGTGTATTTTTCAAGCTCAGCTCGACGTGCCGTTCCGCGGTTACTGACCACCTGGGATAATGCCTTCGTAATGTCTTGTGTGGATTGCTCGGTCATGACGTGACGCACCATATGCGGATCATACTGTGTCATGGTCCGTCCATCGGGATATTCAATCCGATCAATAATCATCGGCTGCATCAAGCGACCTCCATTGGCAATGGCTGCCATGGCCATGGTAATCTGCAGCGGCGTGACGGATATGGTATATCCGATCGCCACGCGGGACATGGTCACGTCACGCCAATCATTGACGTGATGCACCTTGCCGCCGAGCTCACCCGGCAATTGAATACCTGTCGGCTGCCCGAATCCAAATCCACGAATATAGTCAAAGAAACGATTGGGCCCCACTTCTCGAATCACTTTGTAGGTTCCGATATTGCTGGATTTGGCCAACACTTCCATGACCGAAAGATTGCCGTAACTATGGTCATCCGAGAGTCTCCATTTCCCATTGCTGTATCGTCCATTCTCACAATAAACGGTGTCGGTCAGCCTGGAAGTTCCTTCACTCAAAGCGGATGCAATCGAAACAATCTTGAATGTACTCCCCGGCTCAAACTGATCCATGATCGCGCGATTCTTGGAGGCATCGCCATTGTTGATCGCGGTCACCGGTTTGTTTGGATTGAATGTGGGATAACTGGCCATCCCCAATATCTCGCCTGTTTGAGGACGCACCACAATGACGGTGGCACTCTTGGGTTTCGAGGTCTCAACGCCTTTCGTCAATTCTTCCTCAACAATCGCCTGGATACCGGCGTCCAAAGTCAGAACCACATTCATCCCCGGCCGGGGTGACATGTCCCGATAACGATATTCCCTCAGCTCACCAAACCCCGGAGCACGCTCAGTCTCGCGCCATCCGATCACACCGCGCAACCATTTGTCACAAGTACGTTCAATCCCTTCGATCCCCTTCGTCAGGAAAACGGTCCGCCCGCTCCAGATGTCTTCCCGGGATTGGGTAAATCCCAAGGTATGGGCAGCCATCGAACCATTGGGATAGACACGCTTGAAATCGTCCACCGGCTCGACATACACAGCCCATTTTTTCATTTGGTTCACAAAAGCCTGCTCCGACTCGGGCAACAAGTCGGGATGCTCGTTGAAAGGATATTGTGCAATGTACTCTTTGAGTCCCTTGTACTCTTCATCGGTGACTTTGACTCGCAGTCGCACGTGAGGATCCAGCACACGCTCGTTTTTGACCGTGACATAATTCAGTTCCAAACGCTTCCGAATTCCCTCTTCGGTCACACCCAGGTGGCCAAGATATTCGGAAATGGCACGAGCCATTTTATCATTGTACCGATCAATGTATGCCAGGTTGGCACAGAGAATTCGAATGCGATGATTGGTGGCAAGCAGCACGCCCTGCCGATCCATGATCTTGCCCCGCTCGGATTCCCTGAGATAAACGCGACGTGTTTTTTCCTGCGCTTTGGTCAGGTAATACTCATGTCGAATGGCCTGGAGATAAACCAATCGACCGATGACGATGGCAAAGCCAATCATCATCAAAGCACCAAAAGTCAACATCCGCTGCAGATGCAAAGGCTGCGCAGGAACCACACGATTGGGATTGGAGGGTTTGCTCATGGCATATACCTCCGTCGTGTGTATTGTTTTGAGGATAGTTGACTGTAGGTGAAAGGAATACGACGCCGTGATTCCGATTGATCATTCTTGGCACGAACCAATTCGACAGCCGGCATGGGTAGGGTCAAGACATGATCCGGACCGGGGGGGACCAGATCGAGTTTACGCCGTTCGACTTCGGCTTCGAGGTTCTTGGGGGATATCAGGGTTGCATACTCCTGACGTTTGAGTTCATTCGCGCGTTGCAACAAGCGCAACTCGCGTTCGAGTTTTTCGACGACTTCCGCCTTATGGTGGAGAGCTTCCTTCTGGAAGAGATAACCGACGCTGGCAGCGCCAATGAGTAGACAGAGCGACGCGCACCGGACTAACCATCCGATACTGATGACCGCTTCTGTGTGATGATGATAAGCATTCATACGAATTCAACGACTTCATGGTTTACGACATTGTTCAACCCTGCTCACGGGTCTGAGAAACCGGTATCCTCTCCGGTTTCGAGCTTTTACGACTTAAAAAATTTATTTTCTTCGGAACTGCTTTCCGGTTCTCCAATCCATTTCCTCTCCTGCTGGCAAGGCCCGCAACTTTATCAATGTTCTCAACTGCGCACTACGAGCCCTCGGATTGGACCGGACCTCATCCACAGACGGTTTCACCGCTTTTCTAGACACCCACCGAGCGCAGGGTTCTTTTGGAACACGCAAAGCCGGTGTATCCATCGCATCTCCCGCCCGGTAATCCAGTGACCAAAAATTCCCAAACTGCTTTACCATTCTGGCTTCAAGCGAATGAAACGAAATGGTCACCAGTTTCCCGTGTTCCTTCAGAACTTTCCACGCAGCAACCAACCCTTGTTCCAACTGCCCCAGTTCATCATTCACCTGCATGCGCAAGGCTTGAAACACCCGGGTTGCGGGATGATGTTTGTCACCTCGCCTGCCCAGCGCCGATTCAATGCATTCAGCCAACTGAAGCGTCGTTTCAAACGGTTTGACCACTCGTCTCTCGGTAATGGCTTGAGCCACTCTTCGCGCTCTGGGTTCTTCCCCGTAAAGCCTGAAGATCCGGATCAAATCATCACTCGACCAAGTGTTAACTATATCAGCTGCAGTCACTTGATCCTCAACATTCATTCGCATGTCGAGATTCCCTGCTTTCAAAAAACTAAATCCCCTGTGCCCCCAATCCACTTGAGGACTGCTGATCCCCAAATCCATCAGCACCCCATCGCATGTCCCCTCTTTCAACCAATCCGCCACCTCCGCGAAAGGACAGCGACGTATTTCAAATCTTCCTTCAAAGGGCTTCAACCGTTCACCGGCCGCCCGTATCGCATCCCCATCGCGATCCGTCCCAAAAAGTTTTCCGTCCGGACTGCTCTGTTCCAAAACCAGACTGGCGTGCCCGGCACCCCCCAGAGTCATATCGAGGTACACACCTCCCGAACGAGGTTCCAGTGCTTCCAGCGTCTCCCTCGGCAAAACGGACAGATGCTGGAACACCTCGTCACTCATCACCTATCATCCGCGTCTCAACCAACCGGACAACGTCCCTTTGATTCGCTTCCATGGCGTTTCAACGGGTGGCTCCAATTCGTGACCGGCCGTCAACTCAGGCTCTTTGCGTTGAATCTTCAATTCAAAACCCTGGCCGTGGTCGGAACCCATTTCAATAGGGATGATCTTTTCAAAAAGATCCTGTTGGTAATCCCCTGCCTCAACACGCTGGAACGTTGAAGTTCCACCATGAGCTCTCTTACATACACCCCTTCGCGGCCGGTGCGTTCTGTTTGCTTCCGTGCCCGATATTGGGGACACAGCAATCTTCCGGTGTGCGCCGGAAGATTGCTTGTTGGCGTGCGTTTCGTTCATTGCCTCTTCCTGGGATTGGACTGCGTCCGTTTTGGTGCTGAAAGCGATATGTCTGGTTCCCTGTTTACTGCGATAGGTCCGCGCCGCGCCCAATTTGCGATGATCGAAGCGGGGAATCATTCCGGGCTTCGATGGCAAATAGCGGCCGTGAAGATTCAAATCTTCAACCACGTGACCCATTGACAGATATTTTTTCAAATTCATTCTGATGTAGCTTAAAATTCTTTGATCGCATCCGGATACGCCTTGTCGTCTTCTTCGCTTACACCTAAATAGTCATCCAAATTCCAGATTTGAAACCGGTCGAACATTCCAACGACCATGATTTTACTTTTCGGAGCCAGGCCCGTGACATTCATCAGATTCACCGGCAAAGTCAGCCGCCCCGCAGAGTCCAGTTCCAATAACGCAGCCTCCCGCGAAAGTGATCTCCGAACTCGTTCCGCCTTGGGGTCCGAAAACGGTTTGTCGTTCATCTTTTTGACAAAATCAAACAAGAGCGAAGGCATCATCCCTAAGATGCAGGGCTTTTCACTCGGGTCGGGCTGCCACTTGACCAACGCAAACTTCGGAGAACCACACGCATTCCGCCAAGAAGAGGGCACTTGCACTCGTCTTTTGGCATCCAGGCTCGACTCCACCGAACCCAAAAACATGGTTTGATCCTCGGACACACCAGTAAAAACACATCCAGCCCCGAAGGGCCACTAATTGGGCGAACGCCACATTTATTGGTCATTTCCCCCACCAGGTCAACAGCAAATATCGAAAAAGTAAGCTTGGACTAAAAAACGGGGGGTAGATTTCCCCCGTGATTAGGAGCAGTTTACGACAAAAAAACCATACTTTAACGATACTCCCCAACTTTTCCCGGCAGCCTTTTATCCCCTGTTTCAATTTTTGGGAAACTGCCCCACCTGGCTGGGCGTTTTCCCTCTCGTTTTCCGGTTTGGGCTTTTTGGGATTTCCCCCCACAGCCCCCACCGTTCCCCCGGCTACTCTTTCCTGGTTCCTTGCCCAGGGTTTGGTACGTCAATATCCCGGGCGCTTGGATTTCGGGTAAAGTTGACTGAACAATATACACGCTTTTGTTTTTATTGCAATGAAGCCTGTTTTGTCGGAAAGGTTTTGCTTGATGGCAGCGCCCGAAGAACATGCTTTCCGAACGGAGGACTTCGATTTTGAACTCCCCGCCGAACTGATCGCCCAGCATCCAACACCGGATGCACGGGATCGCTCCCGCCTGCTCGCGGTCCATCGCAATGAAAACGCGGTGTCACACCAAACATTCCCTGACCATGTCAAATACCTGACCAAAGGAGACCTGTTGATCCTGAATAACACGAAAGTAATCCCGGCTCGTTTGCGGGGCGAGAAGCAGGGTACCGGTGGCAAAATGGAATTGCTGTTGGTTGAGGAAAAACAACCCAACCAGTGGCTGGTCATGCTCAAACCCGGGAAAAGGGTGCGTCCCGGAACCCGCATCAACCTGCACGACCTGAAAGGAAATGTGTCCAATGTGTCAGCTGAAGTCCTCGATAAGACCGAAGACGGACGATATCACGTTCAATTTCTGGGAAGTTCCCCCATCTTGGACTGTGTCGATGCCTTGGGAGAAATGCCCCTGCCCCCTTATATCCAAAGAAAGGACCACCCCTCGGAGGAAGACAAGGAACGATATCAAACAGTATACGCAGACCCGAGAGGATCTGTGGCTGCTCCCACTGCGGGACTGCACTACACCCCGGAACTGCTGGATCGAATTCGCCATGCCGGGGTCGAAATTGCATGGGTCACCTTGCATGTCGGCTTGGGAACCTTTGCGCCGGTGCAATCCGAATGGATTACTGATCACAAGATGCATGAGGAACGTTTTGAAGTGACCACTCCCACTCTCACCGCCATTCAAAAAACACGGTCAGAAGGAGGAAAAATCACCGCAGTGGGAACAACAAGCCTCAGAGTCCTGGAGTCGCTTGCGCGTATTTGGAGTCCGGGAGATTCTACGGATCCCATACAGGGACGAACGGACATTTTCATCTATCCTCCCTATCAGTTCCAATTGACCGATCAATTGATCACCAATTTTCATTTACCAAAAAGCACGCTGTTGATGCTGGTTTCTGCATTCGCCAGTCCGGGTAAACCGGATGGCTTGGATCTCATCCGAAAGGCATATCAGGAAGCCATTCAAAACCGCTATCGCTTTTTCAGTTACGGTGATGCCATGATCCTTGCCTGACCTCTATCAACCATCATGCGCACAACCACCAACACAAAGTTCAATCAACCATGGATCGCCGTCAACATGCTGATGACTGCAGATGGAAAAGTCAGCGGCCCGCATCGTTCATCCACTCAGGCAGGATTGCGAAAAGATATGGACCCCATGGCTGCTTTTGGAAGCCACCGCGATCACCGTCGATTACTACGCATCCGGGCCACCATGGATGCGGTCATCTGCGGACGTCGCACCATTGAATCAGGCCCCATCGATCTTGGAACGGGTGGAAAACGATATGAGCGAATGAGAGTGGCCGCAGGATTGAACGACTGCCACCGGAAGGTCGTGGTCTCAGGCTCCGGCGTCTTGAACTCTGACTGCAAGGTGTTTGAAATGAATGATTCTCCCATTCTGATCGCCACCACTCAATCAGGCAAGCAACGCCTTGGCGCTCAATTCGCCAACAAACCCCAAGTCGAGGTCCTGTCATTCGGCCGCGAAACCGTACATCTTCAAAAACTGGTCGCCTGGCTCTATGAACATTGGAACATCCGGCGGCTCGTCCTGGAAGGCGGCGGCAAACTCAATGATGCCATGTTTCGGGCTAAATTGGTCGATGAGATCTACCTGACGGTGGCCCCACTTGTTTATGGCGGGCACACTCATTCCACCATCAGCGATGGAAAAGGATTCAGCAAGCTGTCGGATGCAGCATCATTCAAATGCATCGAACACCGACGCGTGGGTTCGGAAATGTTCCTGACCTATCGAAAAAAAAGTTAGCATAAACCAACAGCCCTATGGAGTGCTTCCGGCTCGACGGAGCTTTGGATACGGTGCGAATTCTCAGGCAGCAAACAAAAAACCAAAGCGCATCCACCCCTCAACCAGCAGGTGCTTTGTGGGGATGATTGGGCGCCTACGAAGAAATCGGATACATTGGCGTTTCCCTGAGGTATCCAAAGCGGTGTCGAGCCACCGCAGTCCAGAGCACCCCCGGGGCACGACCACTACACAATACTCAATAAGGGAGTTTCCGCATCCTTATCCGCAATCAATCCCTCGAGCGCGGGAACGGGAAAGGATTCCAACTGACGTTTGACATCCAACCATTCCGATTCCGTCCATTGCAGGGATTGGCAGGCAGCGTTTCCGAATCCGGTCAGCACCTGCATCTGATATTTGGCAAGCCCTTGCCTCAGCGGAATGGAGAACATATGCAGCACCATACCATAAACCAGCAAGTGCCAACCAAAAGCTTTCCCATCCAAAACAGCATTCCGATAACGGGCAAGAATCCGAACATCGTGCAGCCCTCTCAGTTTGCGAAGCTGGTTTCGCCCAAGTGTGCGACTGGATTCAGCGAACACTTTCATGAAAGGATCCTTGCCAAGACGCGCATCCAGATCCAGCAATTCGCGCAGGCCATTCCGGGAACACAAGGTCGTAGCTGACACAATAGCCGGAAGTTCGACTGGCACCAGAATGTGCTCCACGTACTGGTGGATAAATACGAGGAAGGATTCCGGATCTTTCACCTGCTCCAGCTTGATGGAGGAAGGAAACATCGACGACGATACGTCATCCCCAAGACGACAGCATAAAGCCGACAGATCCCGATGGAATCCGTCCATAGCTTTCATCTGTGCCTGGGCAGTGTTCATGCTGTCTTGATGTTGTGTTTCGAAAAATCATTCCGAGCAACCGCCCCTTATTGCCAGACTCAGCCACACGGCTCAAGTTTTATTCGGCAAATCGACTCCAAGTAACAATCAAACCAATCAGGAGATTGTTAAAAAATGGCAGGGACATCCGCGATGCATCGGGATCCCGCGTCAGCGGTTGGTTCCTGACTTTGTCATTTCTCTCCCCCCTGAATCAAATATTGCGCAACTCAACGGTCCGGTTAGTATCCATGCGTTCCCTATGAAAGCGTTTTTTAATTACCAATGGATGGCACCCTGTGTGCTTTTATCAATCCTGCCTCTGACACAGGCGCAGGATGCGGCCCCAGTCACAGCTCCCGGCGCGCAACTCGAGCAACTCGGCAACGGCTTCAGCTTCACCGAAGGCCCCTCCGCAGACCAACATGGAAACGTCTTCTTCACCGACCAACCCAACGACCGCATCGTTCGATGGGACGCCAATGATGGATCGTTCTCCGACTGGTTGAAACCTGCCGGACGATCCAACGGCACGTTCTTTGACAAAGACGGCAACCTCTGGGCATGCGCCGATGGCAAGAATGAACTCTGGTCCATCGCGCCGGACAAAAAGCATACGGTCATCTTGAACAACTATGACAACAAGCTCATGAACGGCCCGAACGACCTTTGGATCCGCCCGGACGGAGGCATTTATTTCACCGATCCGCTGTACCCACGCAACTATTGGGAACGCGATCCCGCCATGCAGCAGGACGGACAACACCTGTATTTCCTTCAAAAAGGAGCGGTGAAACCAGTCCGTGTCGCCGATGACTTCAAGCAGCCCAACGGGTTGATCGGCACTCCGGACGGAAAGATCCTCTACGTAGCCGACATCGGTGGACGCAAAACCTACGCGTTCGACATCCAGGCAGACGGAAGCGTGACCAACAAACGATTGTTCTGCGAGCTGGGATCCGATGGCATGACCATCGACAATGAAGGAAACGTCTATCTCACCGGACGCGGCGTCACGGTTTTCAATTCGAAAGGAGAGAAAATCCAACATATCCCGGTCCCGGGAGGTTGGACGGCAAACGTCACCTTCGGAGGAAAAAACAAGGACCTTCTGTTCATCACTGCCAGCAAATCCGTATTCGGCATCCAAATGCGCACCAAGGGCGTGACACCTTTTTAAAAGATTGTCGTCTTTCAATCACCGATTGCCCCTCTACCTGTTCATGACCTTTCGGCTTCTTATTCTCGTTGCCTGCGTGTTGACGGCCATGCCGTCAATCCTGCGCGCTCAACGGAATGAGACCTCCAGCCGGCGACGTTCTTTTGTCTCCCCCGAGGAAACCATCGTGCAGGCATGGCTGACGCAAGGGGATCAGAATGGCGATAAGCAACTGGAAAGTTCGGAATGGAATACAGTGATCCGGGACTGGGCAAAACGATTGAATGTCACCCCGTCATCCCCGGTTTCACAAGCGGAATTCCTCAACCACATGCCGGCGTTATTGACCGCGGGAACGAGCGGTCGTCAGACCACATCGCGCAGTATGCTGCCCAATCGATTTTTGGGTTTCTTTGTGGCTCTGGACACGAACGCCGACGGTGCGTTGACACCCGAGGAATTCAGCAGGCAAGCAAGCACATGGTTTGAGTCCTGGCTCATGCAGGCGCCATCGGATCGATTGGATGCTGTCCGCTTACTGGATGGACTGAGACAAACGCTCCCGAAAACCAACATGAGCGGCGCCACCGGCAACGAGACACAAGACCTTCGCAAGGACCTCCCCACACCACCCCCTTCCCCGGTGCGAAGCCCGGCTCAATCCCTGTCAACCATGACACTGCCCCATCCCTTCAAGATGCAGGTGGCTGCTTCCGATCCCATGATCCAGGAACCAGTGGCCATGTCCTTTGATGCGGACGGTTCGGCTTATGTGGTCGAGATGCGCAGTTTCATGCTGGATCTGGATCGAACCGGCGAACGGGAACCGATCGGACGCATCACCAAACTGGATGATGAAAACGGGGATGGCGTCATGGACCGGGCCACGGTTTTCATCGACGGACTCATCGTGCCCCGCGCCGTGCTCGCCACGCACAACGGGGTCTTGTTCGTGGAAGATTACACCCTTCAATTTGCCCAGGACACAAACGGAAACGGTCACGCGGATCTCCGTCTCCTGATCGATGCCAACTACGGCCGCAGCAACATCGAACACGCTCCCAACGGACTCATGCTGGCCATGGACAACTGGATCTACAATGGCAGATCACCCTGGCGTTACCGACTGGTGGATGGCAAGTGGGTCAAAGAAAAAACCGAACAACGCGGACAATGGGGCATGACACAAGACCTCCACGGCCGCCTGCTCTACAACGTCAACAACAGCCAATTGCTGGGAGATTTTGCGCCTCCCAACAGGATGGGAAGGAACAAGCATTATCCATCAACGGCGGGACTCAATTTGTTCGTTGCAACGGATCAACGCGTTTACACCACCCGCATGAACACGGCCGTCAACCGTGGCTACCTCCCGGATGTACTGGATGAACGCGGGCACCTGCATGTGTTTGCTTCATCATGCAGTCCATTGATCTATCGGGGGGATCAATATGATCCCAGCTTCATTGGCAACGCTTTCGTCTGCGATCCGGCCGCAAACATCGTCAAACGAAACATCGTGACCGAAAGCCCCTTGAACCTTTCGGCAGTCCAGGCCTATGACGACCGGGAATTCATCGCCTCCACGGATGAACGATTTCGTCCGGTGAACATTTACAATGGTCCGGATGGAACACTCTGGCTGCTGGACATGTATCGGGGCGTGGCCCAGTACGGCATGTTCATGACGGATTATCTCCGCAAAGACACCATCGCCCGCGGGCTGGACAAAGGAATCCATCTTGGACGCATTTATCGCATCACGGATACGACCCGAAAAGTGCGTCGACCTTCATTGCTCTCCAGCTTGAACAACAACCAATTGGTGGCGCTCCTCGAACACAAGGACGGCTGGACGCGCGACACCGCACAGAGGTTACTCGTGGAAAGAAAAGACAGATCGGTCGTGCCCGAGTTGCAAAAGCTGATCAAAACATCAACCCAAGCGGTGGGCATTGAACATGCATTATGGACCTTGGAAGGATTGTTGGTTGCGTTCAAGCAGGAGATTCCACCCAGCCACCGAACGGTGATTGTCAAAGAAATCGATTCGTCCCGGGACCTGAAACCCGGACCATTTGCTGAAGACGTGTGGCAAACCATCCTGCAAGCCACCCGGCACGCCAATCCGCGCGTTCAGATTGCAGCCATGCGAGTCGCGGAATCTTTGAGTCAGCATACCCCCGAACGAACCGCTTCACTGTTGACACAACTGGAAACCACCAAGACTTCACCCGATCAAAACGTCATCTTCCAAACCGCTCTCACGGCGGGCAGTTTACCCCAACCCAATTCCCTCCCTCTCCTGAGCGACATCGCAACACAGCATGCGGGTGCTTACCTGATCCGGGAAGCGATCATGAGCGGGTTACAGGATTGGGAACTCAATTTCATTCAACTACTGTTCTCGCGGTCCGATTGGATTGAGCCTCAACCGGGATACACTCAGCTCGCCCAATCCCTCGCCGAAGCGGTAACCGCATCCGCCAATGCGACACAATTGGATATCCTCCTGGATCTGGCTGCCAACCAACCCGAAACGCAGGCATGGCGAACGCAAGCCATACTGAGGGGCATACGCGGTCAATTGATCTCAACTCTCCATTCCCCGTTCATCCTCAACCGAAAGTCATCTGCACTCGATCGATTGACCCGCTCAACCGATTCTCCATACATCGAGCTGGTGCAGGATATCGCCAATCATTTGGTGTGGCCCGGCCACAAAAACTATGAATCCGCCATGCAATCGGCAAAGCGCCGAACTGAGCAATCAAACCAACCAGCCACATCTTCCGAAGGCGAACAACTCTATCAAATGATCTGTGCGGGCTGTCATGGAGCTTCGGGCGAAGGAATGAAAGCGCAAGCTCCTCCCTTGCGTGGCTCCCAGTGGGTGACCGGTTCAACGGCACGACTGACACGCATTGTGCTGCAGGGAGCACAGGGGCCCATCAAGGTTGGAAACAAACAATATGCCCCGCCCGAAATCCTGGCGGAAATGCCACCCATTGCGGCGTTGGAAGATGCACAAATCGCCACCATTTTAACATTCATCCGTCAGGCTTGGGGACATGACGCGGACCCAGTAGAAACTCCTGCGATCACCCAAATTCGTCAACAAACACAAGAACGCCAGTATCCCTGGACCGAATCTGAATTACTACAAATTCCATGAAAAACATCATTATCACAACATTGGCCATCGCGGCCCTCCAATTAAATATGTCAGCCGATTCATCATCCACAAACAATCAGGACAAATCTCTCACGCCGGTCGGAACGGAAGCCTTCAGTCGACTCGAAGGTCGTGTTTTTGGAAAACTCGAAGACGGCACCAGCGTGCAGCAATTCATTCTACGCAATGCCAACGGAATGGAAGTTCGCCTCATTGAATACGGAGCGACCTTGACCGCGATCAACATCCCAAACGGAAAAGGAGGTCACCTGAATGTGATCCAGGGCGAGGAATCACTGGAACCATACGTAAAAGGTTTCCCTTCCGCCTCGGTCATCGGTCGTTTCGCCAACCGCATCGCTCACGGCAAATACACGCTCGACGGTAAAGAACATGAAGTCACCCGCAATGCAGGCCCACATCACATCCACGGCGGACGCAAGGGATTCGCCAAGGTTGTCTGGAAAGCGGATCCCATGCCGTTGAAAGACAATGCCTCCGCAGTTCGGCTGACATATGAGGCCAAAGACGGTGAAGAAGGATTCCCCGGCAACATGAAGGTGAGTGTCACTTATGTCCTGACCGATGCCAACGAGGTCAAACTCATCTACTCGGCCAAAACCGACAAACCCAGCCCGATCAACCTGACGAATCACGCCTATTTCAACCTCGCCGACCAAGGCGGGTTTGAAAACCATGAAATGTGGATCAACTCGGCGACTTACACGCTGGCGGACCAGCAACTGATCCCCACTGGCAAAATAGGTTCTGTGGAGGGCACAGCTCTGGACTTCAGAAAGCCTCACCCTATCGGAGAACGCACGGACGACACCCAACCCAGACCACACCTGTATGATCACAACTATATCATTACCGGTGGAGGCAGGAGCGTCGTGCACACGGCAACCGTCAAAGAACCCGTCAGTGGTCGCGTCATGAAAGTTCACACCGATCAACCAGGCGTCCAGCTCTACACCGGCAATCCGCGCGGGTTTTGCCTGGAAACACAGCATTATCCGGACTCGGTGAATCATCCGGAATTTCCCTCCACCATCCTGCGTCCCGGAGACACATTCGAAAGCACCACCATCTATGCGTTCGAGTTTTAGGCCGCGCCTTTCAACCATCACACTGAATTCCGTCGTAATATGAAATCTCTATTAAAGTGGATTTGTGGAGTGGCTGTGTCTGGGTGTTCACTCATCCAGGCAGCCAACCTGACTCCGCATCTTAGTTTTCAAGCTGGCCCCATCAACAGCGTTAAAGTGGAATCGGAGTCCGGCGTGATCATGGTTTACGCCCCCCACCGCCGAACTAGTGATTCCAAACCACAGATGGCCCTCCTGACACACGGTCGACGTGATGTCGTTTCACCTGCCCGAAAATTCGCGAAAGGCACACCGATCGCGGCCCCGCAAGCCGAACGCGGCTGGCTCGAAAACCCACAGGCTTACTGGAATGAGTTCACCACCAAACGATTTCATGACTACGATCAACAAACAACAAAAGTCAATGCAACTCCCCTCCCTGTCACTCGCTGGGTGAAAGACGGAGAAACCATTGAATGGCACGGGCTCAGATGCTCGGTGATCGAGACCCCCGGATACACTCGGGGCGCAGTGTCCTACCTGACGGAGATCGACGATAAAAAAGTCATCTTCACGGGGGACCTCATTTTTGGAGATGGCAAACTAATCGACCTTTACAGCCTGCAAGACGCCATCCCGGAAGCCAATGTTCGCGGTTATCATGGATATGCCGGAAGATTGGGCGCGTTGGTCTCCAGCCTCGAAAAAATCAAGGCGCTTAAACCCGACCTGCTCATCCCCGCTCGAGGACCGGTGATTGAAACACCAACTCAGTCCATCGATAAATTGATCGCCCGTGTTCAATCCGTTTACAAAAACTACCTGTCCACCAATGCACTCAACTGGTATTTCAAGGAAGATCGCATGCGTTTGTGTGGCGAGCGTGTGCTAGGTTCCAAGGATGCGGTGGAACTCATGCCTTACTCGGTTCACGTGCAGACGCCGGAATGGATCAAGGGCTTCTCCACCTCACGGCTGATCATTTCAAAAGACGGATTTGCCTTCCTCCTGGACTGCGGCAATCAACGCGTCATCGATGAAGTTCAAAACCTGATCACCAGCGGTCTCATCGAAAAAGTGGAAGGCATCTTTGTCACCCACATCCACGATGACCATACCGACATGGTCCAGAAGGCGGCTGACACATTCAATTGCCCCGTCTATGCCACCAACGAATACGCGGACGTTTTGAAACAACCCGGCGCCTATCACATCCCTGCCCTGACCGCCAACGCCATCCCGGAAATCATCTCCATGAAAGACGGCACGGACATGGCATGGCGCGAATTCAAATTCACCTTCCACTTTTACCCGGGACAAACGTTTTACCACGGAGCATTACTCGTTCAAAAACCAGGCGAAGATCCCATCTTTTTCGTAGGCGATTCCTTTGCGCCTTCGGGGCTGGATGATTATTGCCTGCTCAATCGTAACCTGATGCACGAGGACACCGGCTATTTTCGATGCATGCGCATGCTCCGTGAAATGCCGGACAACACCTGGATCATTAACGAGCACATCCCTTACATTTTTCGCTTTTCAAGAGAAGAACTGGATTATCTCGAATCAAGATACCGGCAACGAGCCGCCACGCTGGACGAACTGTTTCCCTGGGATGATCTGAACTACGGCATCGATGAACAATGGGCGGTCTTTTATCCCTACGGTGTGGATGCCAATCCGAGTCAAACTCAGAATCTCGAGGTAAGAATCACCAACCATTCTCCCAAAGAACGAACCTTTACCATCACACCCCGGGGATGGAACGGACTCGAGGTCCTGAGCAAGGAAGGGCAATTGACCATTCCCTCACGTGAAACCAAAAAGCTATCAGTAAGCGTCAGGACTCCGGCCACTCCGGGAACCTACTTGGTCACCGCTGATGTTGCATCCGACGCCGTCAAACTTCATGACTGGATCGAAGCGTTGATCACGGTCAAATAGCCGGGCTACTTGATTCGATACAAGTGATCGAAAGTGCGAACAATCACGCTCCCCTGGCTGACCGCAGGAGTGGAAAGGGTTTCCTCGTTCAACTCGTTGGTGGAAACAATCTCGAGTTTCTCGGAAGCCTTGACCACTTTCGTGTTCGCTCGACCGGTCGTGAAGTATACGTAACCGTTGGCGGCAACAGGTGAAACCTTGACATTTTCAGCGAACAAACGTTCCTGCCAGTGAGCTTCACCGGTTTCAAGATCCAGGCAGGAAGCCATACCATCGTCACGGATCGTGTAAATCTTACCCTGATAAACAACCGGTGTCGGACAGTCGGGAGCGTAACGCTTCTGCGTCCAGTCACGCTCAACCGGGACGCTCACCCCGGTTTTCCTGGGGGTGACACCTATCACATAACCTTGATTCCGAAAACCAGAGGCCACCGTGATTACTTTACCAGCCCCGGCAGTGGGGCCTGAAATGGTGCGCCCGTAGGGGTGCGGGACTTCCATCCCTCCCGATCGCCAGATCTCCTTTCCGGTCTTGGGATCATAGGCATTCAGACTTTCAGCCCCCGACAGGACCACTTGAGCATCCCCGTCCACATCGATCAACACCGGGGTGGAATACGAATCATTCCCTTCATCGCGAGCCTCAAAATTGCGATCTACTTTCCAGCGGGTTTCACCGTTGGCGGCGTTGATGGCGATCAAGTAGGAAGGCCCCTGATGCATGCAGGCCACAAACAGAGTTCCATCGTGCAGAATCGGAGAGTTCCCCATGCCATGGTTCGTGTTATATTCGGCGTATTCCGTGCGCAAGTTTCGACGCCAGACTTCCTTTCCCCTGTCAGCGGTCAGGCAAACCAGATCCCCTGTCCCGAAAAACACCCAAAGATGCTTTCCATCGGTGACGGGAGTCGGGGTGGCCATATTATGAAATTCGTGAGTGGGCAGTCGACCATTGCCGATCTTACGACTCCAAAGCAGGGAGCCATCTTCCAAGTCATAGGCCAGGACTTGAAGATCATTGTTCTCCAACTGAGTGGTCACAAAAATACGACCGGCGTTTACGATAGGAGAGGAAGTCCCCTTCCCCGCCAACTCAATCTTCCATGCAATGTTCTTTTCCTGCGACCAGGACAAAGGCACATCGGATTCAGCACTGACACCGGTGCCATCGGAACCACGAAAGGCATTCCAATTTTCACCGTTCAAACCACCAGTCAAACACACGACTGCCGCCATCAAGATGCAACGCAAATTCAGCATAGGATTTTTTCCAGGATTAAGATGGAACCAAGTCCACCAAGGAATCCCCCACAAGGCAACAAGAAAGTATGCCTTGCCGCACCCACATATCGACTACCAAAAGCCCAACAACTTCTCTTCAGAACCAACATCCAATCTATTCCAACCAAATTATCCAGAAACATTTCAGTATGTAAGCGTATAAAGGGCGTCTCTCACTTAATTCTTTTGATGTAAGTGTGAGCCAAGAGCCATTTTGAGTGCTGTGGCTCGACACAGCTTTGGATACGCCAGGGAAACGTTGTGATGTCCTACTGCCTTCCACGATCCATTTGCTATTTGTGGGCCCCACCAGAGTAAAAGTTCGAGTTGGTTGTATTCGAATACCGACGGCGTATGCGGACCATATCCAAAGCGGCGCCAAGTCGCACGCAGTCCAAAGAAATCCTTGCGGTTCTTGTCCTCCGGAGAAATTGCTGAGATGCCCCGCATGTAAATTCCTTCAAACAATTGACCTTGATTTTAGAAAAGGTATAGAGAACTATCACCCTCATCCACTAAAGCAATAAAAGACAGCTGACGACGGGCTGTGCATTCAACTCAAAAAACACCATCATGCAATCCACCGAACAAAACCCACCCAAACGCCTCGCAGGATTCACCCTGATTGAACTCCTGGTCGTCATCGCCATTATTGCCATTCTGGCGGGCATGCTTTTACCGGCACTGTCCAAAGCCAAAGAGAAAGCCAAGCAAATCAGTTGCGTGAACAACCTGCGTCAGATGGGATTGGCATCACGCATTTACTCCGACGATCATGACGGACGCTATGTGTTCACCTTTGCTGTCCGTGGTTCCAATGTGGAACGTAAAGCGTGGTTCAACTTTCTCGCTTCCTACCAGCAAACCACCAACCTGCTGCTCTGCCCGACTCGCACCCGTAAATTCAACGAGCTATTCAGCATCTACCCAAGTGATCAGGCCGACCGTGCTCTCTCCAATTACAGCGTCAATTTTCGACTCGGTGGATGTGATTGGCCCAACGTGTGGGACAAGGAAACATGGCGTCAGTTGCGGGACACCGACGTACGCAATCCCTCAAGCGTTGTCCACATGACCGATGGCGGCAGCCAACCCGTCAACACCACCAACCCCGACGAATGCGTCACCGTCAATTCCGAAGAGAAGGCCGGCTGCTGGATCGTCCATGATCCCGGCGACAGCTCACCCTGCGGCGGCTGCGTCACAGCGGCCGGCGATCCCAACTGGGGTGGCCCCCACCTGCGCCACAGCGGCGGCACCAGCAACGTCGCCTTCACCGACAGCCACGTCGAACCCATGCAAGCCCGCGAATGGTACTGGTCCGGAACCCCATGGCTGAAACCCACCGAAGGTGGGAATTAAAAATAGTGAATTTAAAATAGTAAATTGAGAGGGTATGAGTGGGGAGGTGGATATTGTCAGGCGAACGTTTGAGTTTTCTGTTCGGATCGTCAAACTATGCCAGGTGTTGGAAAAAAAGCCCGGGGTGCCGCGTATTTTAGCAGGGCAAATACTACGTTCCGGTTCATCCATCGGGGCCAATGTCGAGGAAGCTCAAGCTGGTCAGAGTAAGGCAGATTTCATTTCCAAACTTTCTATCGCATGTAAAGAGGCAAGGGAAACCCGCTACTGGCTTCGACTACTGACAGCCACAGAAGTCATCTCAGAAACCAAACTTTCCGCCCTGACAGACGAAGCGAACCAACTCACCGCAATTCTCATCACCATCATCAACAATACCCGCACCAAATAAATTCACTATTCACTATTTACTATTTTTAATTTAAAAGCTTCACCATTCGAAAGAAGGCCGTTTGATCGAAAGCATCCGCGTCAACGGTCCATTGGGAATCTCCTGACGGGATTTCCTTTCCTTCGAACTCCTGCCATTGAAACAGATTGTCAGAGACCAAGAGTTGCACATGGATGGGGTTTGGGAATGTGCTGGAGATACTCAGGTGAACTGTTCCACTTTCATACGAAATGCTTGTGATATGGATCTGAATTTGCTGGGGAGGGACAGCTGTCCCCCATTGAATCAAAGATGAATGAGATGGAGCGTAGGCATCATTGCCAATGAAGTTGGCAACGGCGGCATAAACTGTATTGATCTCAGCAGCAGCTCGAACAGAATACCGCCCATCATCGGATGTCGTGGCAAGGATGGTTTGCTGAGCTCCATTCGAGCCGGTGATTTCAACCGCGATCACTCCCTCGTTGATGACAAGGTCCCCCTCTTTTCCACCTGTCAGCACCCCCGTCATCAATATCTCATCCTCCTCTTGCTGCATCTCAAGCGAAACGTCTGTTGGCTGAGATAGCACCACGCTCAATGAAAGATCACCCGCCGGTACATCTGCATCGCCGTAATCCATCCATGAGTCCAAGGTGATCCGCTCGATGACTCCCAGTTGTGTCTCTGCTGGAGGTGGTGGTTGAATATGTAGTTGAAACGTATCCGAATTTCCTGACTGAAGTGGTGTTGACCATTTTAAATCGTCTGAATCCGGAACAGTTAATCTTTCCACCCACCCGGTGGGCAAAGCTGATACCTGAGCCACCAGGTGGTGATGAAAGCTTGTCCCATTGTAAAATTGCAACGTTGTTTCAATCGTTGGATAAAAGGTGTCCAACGCCGCATATTCGGTCCAGAAAACGGAACGATGACGATTATTGTGAGTGACCAGTTCGTTCGAAGCCGGATCAAGTATCAGAATGGCTTGAACCGACTCGAATGGAAAAAATGTCACCGAAACCTCAGCACTCTCTTCCGGTTTCAAACGCTCAACAAACACCTTTTCCTGAGACAAAGCCAGGAAGTTTAATGCTTCCCGATCAAACATGCCATCCCCCACCGGCAAAGTGGATGCAGGCAAAACATAAACCGTGCCTTCGATATCAAACGCATCAGCCGTACCGGCATTTTGAATTCGAAAAGTTGCTCGATGTTCCAAAGCCCCAGCTCGAAGCCGGACTTCCGGGAGTGAATGGGCCCATCGAAACTCAGGCCGCTGCACCCCATGCACCGGATCTCCCCCCAGACGAGGATCACCCGTGAGTTCATCCCGACCAAACGAAAAGGAACCGTATCCATTGGCGGCACTATCGAGCCAGGCACCGGTAATGGTCAGATCCGCAAAAGAAGGAAGTGGTGCAGATTGGATTGAAACTTCATAACTTCCCTCAAAGCGATCAAACTTACCCACTTGAATCTCCAAGCCATAGGCATCCCGAAAAACCTGTTGTTCCTGAACGGTGGCAGCCTGTAATACGATGGGTGCATCCTCATTTCCTGGACTTGAAACATCTCCTTCCTCATGCGGCACCACCCGGGCAACCGGCACGCCAAACTGTCCCGGATAGGGATAGTCCTGCCCTTCATAAGCGGGATCGATCTCTGAAACCAACACACCCGCTTGATAGCTGGAAGGAAGTCCTGAAAAATCCCCCAAGCCGGAAAAGCCATTCGCAAACCGGGAAGCATCCACACTGAATTTAGGCCGTGCTTCCAGCAGAACATCAGGAAGCGATGGTCTGCGAATACGCACGAGTTCAAACACGCCCGGAGGTAAAAACGAACCAATGAATTGAAAGGAAGGTTCTACCAAATAAAAGAGAGGTTCCTCCCATCCTCCCGGCTCCACGTCAATGACCAGTTCCCCGAACCTGGTATCATACCACTGTGCATGTAACCGCGTAAACCCACTCAAACCCTGAGAATTATCCTGCGCCATGAGGCCCCAATAACCGAAGGATGATTCGGGCACATAACGTTCGTCCTGATGCAAACCTGGATGACCGATCTGATGTCTCACCAAATGAGCCACGGAAGAGATACTCTTGTCAGGAAGACTCACTTTTGAGATTGGATTCAAAGGATCACTGATTCCCAACGTGACCTCCGCCCAATCCGAATAAACATCTCCATCACTGTCCGCCCGGTCCGGCAAGGTTCCCTGCAAGATCTCTTGTTCATCACTCAATCCGTCCCCATCCGTATCGACCACCTCAGCCCCGCCGTCCGAAGAAGAGAGGTCCGGCCTCAAATCGGCCAAAGGATCAGAGATCACAGAAATCGCGGCGTTTACTTTCACACCATCCTGAATTTCTGAGACGAGGGGAAATTCAAACAAACCACGCGCACGTCCTTCCTTGTGCCGGTTGACGACAGCAAGCAGATAAACAGGTTGTGCGAAGTATTCCGGCACCATTTCCCGTGCGTATTTCAATGCCAAAACACCCTCGCGATCAATCACCCCCGGATCATCAACCAAAGTCGAAACATCCTCCCCCATCGAGACACTCGGCGAATAATCAATGTCCAAACTCAGCACCCCGGGAACTGGAACAAACTCAAACTCAGGAGCCTGTTGATGTGTGGCGGTCGCATAAAGCGTATTGATCCCAAGATTCAGCTCATCCGCCCATTGCCGACTCTTCAGCTCCGGAGTCTCAGTATCCGCATACTGACAAACCACCACCAAAATCTTGATATGCACCTGAGCAGGATGTGCCAATGCCGACAACGCCCCAACCAACAGACCGCATATCACCAGCACAACAGGAACCTTTAAAAGGTAACCCAAAGTTCGTAAAGGAGTCGTCAACACATTTACCAAGGAAAAATTAAATTTACTCTGCGAATCTCCCCGAGCCATTCGACACGGAAATCCTTATAGCGGTCGTATTTCGGGAACGTCGTCATACCTCACCAACTATGTGGTTGTGCAACCGGGCGCGGGAGGTCTCGATGGCGGTGTGGAGCTTTTGGCGGAGGAGTTCGCGGGATGGGAGGGCCGTGAGGTATTCGGCGACGTGGATGCCGGATTGGCCGAGTTCGAGCAGTTCGATTTGCTCTTCTTTCTTGCCGGCGCAAAGCACGAAACCGAGGGGCGGTTCTTCGCCGGGTTGTTGCTCGTGTTTCGCAAGCCAGCGGAGGTAGAGTTCCATCTGGCCTTTGTACTCGGGCTTGAAGTCACCGAGTTTGAGCTCGATAGCGACCAAACGCCTTAATGCCCGATGGTAGAAAAGGCGATCCAGGTGATAGTCATCGGAGTCGATGGAGATGCGGAATTGTCGCGCCTGAAAGGTGAATCCGGTACCAAGTTCGAGGAGGAATTTCTCCAGTTCACGCAGGATGGCATCCTCCAGGTCTTTCTCCATGTATCGATCCTTAAGACCGAGAAAGTCGAGGACATAGGGATCGCGAAAAACAAGGTCGGGAGTGAGTTTATCTTCGGCGCGTAGATCAGCCAGTTCAGCTTTGACCACTTCTTCGGGTTTCTTCGAGATCGCGGTGCGCTCGAAGAGCATGGAACCGATTTTCTCGCGCAACGTGCGGACGCTCCAACGCTCCACACGACACATTTCGGAGTAAAACTCACGCTGTAGGTCGTTTTTGAGGGGAATGATCTCCATAAAATGAGACCATCCCAACTGTCGCGACAATTTCGACATCACTAAAAACCTCTGAAAACCTCACCATTCTCGTGAGCGCCGAGTAACTGAACCCTTTACCATAGTCGACCGTCAATTCTTGCGACAGTGTCGCAAGAATCTCATTCCCGTATCCAGCCCGTTGATTTCCAAGAACCTCTGTCTGAATCCGTTTTCCGATTCGCCAATATAGCAAGGTCATTCCAGTATTGACAGTCCGGGCGACACCGACGCGCATTTGATCCACCATGGACCGAATGTCAGCCAAGACGCCGGCGTCGCTCTGGATGATCTCAAATTTGTCGTTCATAGCTGTTTTTAATTCGAAAAGTTTAAGATTTGCTCCAGCAGGTCGTTCTCGATGATGTATTGAGAATATTGCTCGCACCACCGCTCGCATTTCCGGTGAACAAAGCGGATTCGTTATGGACGGATACGATCTCCCCCCGGAGAGGCGAATCCTGCGGGTGCAGCCGAAACGGTGCACCGTTTACCGAACGTGTCGGGTAAATTGACTTCGAATCGTGGATCAATGATCCTGGCGACATTGGCACCGAACCAGTTCCTCAAGCAATCATCGGGGATCGACCAAATAAACGAGACAATTTTATTGTGTGTAGCGTGATCCATGTTGACCCCATATCCCATTCTGAAAACCGAGCAGCGGCAAGGCTGATGCGTTCCCGCACAACCTCAATATAATTAACCACCTCAGCGTCACAGGGATATTATTCCAAACCCCATACCTTGAAAAGATCAAAAAGGGATGATTCTTTGAATATGATGTGCATTCTCCTTTCCTTAGATGATTCCATTAGAAAATGTATTTGAATCATCTAAGGAAAGTGGGAGAGTTGATGAGCTAAATGGCAAAGGAGATTCCCATGAAAACCAACAATGCACTGTTTCCGTTCGTCCGTTGTCGAAAACTTCCAACCGTAATGAGTCTTGCTCATTGGGGGGTTTTCTCGGGAGTGTTTCTGGTTTCTTCAATCGCTTGTGCCCTGGAACCTCTCCCGGGTGAAACACATATGCTGGATTTGATTGAAGCGCATGAGGGACAGCAGCGCACTGAGATTGTGCCCAATGAGGTGTTGCTTTTTGCGGCTCGCAAAAAAGCGGAGGATATGGCTGCTCGCGAATACTTCAGCCATCAGGACCCGGACGGATTTGGAATGAATTTCACGATCGCGATGGCAGGTTACCAGCATCCCTACAGCAACGCCCGTTCCTCAAATAATATTGAATCTATCGGCGCTCGACACCAAAACGGATTATCCGACCAAGGAGCAGCAGATATCGTATTCAATGCCTGGATGGAATCACCAGGTCACCGCACTCACGTCTTGGGATCACAAGATTTCTTCGCAAAACAAACCTATGTCGCGGTGGGCTATGCTTTCGATCCACAAGGGCCACACGGATGGAGCAGTCATTATTTCTCTTTTATCAGCGCTCCTCCCGATGAGGATGCTGAATTGAGTCCGGTAACGGAGTGGTTATTCTCAACACTGACACTTTTACAAATGGAAAACGGAGATCCTGACGGTGACGGGGTCGGCAACTTATTAGAGTACGCGCTCCAAACCGATCCTTTGATCAAATCAGCAGCACCGGAACTAAGCATCCAATACATCCCTCAGTCGCATTCCATCCAATTAAACTATCCTTTGAGCGGAGATTTTCATCCCAGTTTGAAGTGGGCTGTTTACTCCGCAATTTGGATTGATTTCCCGTTTTGGAATCAAGAAGCGCTGTTTGACATCGATTCCCCCATGATCTTCCCAATCGAACGCACCCCGGCCAAATACTTCAAAATCGACCTGATCCGGGAAACCGACCCGATGAAAAGCCCGTTTTGAATGGTGAATGGTGGGTGCAGGATAGGGGTCAGGACGAGGGATTAACCCCGCCCCGCCCTCCGAACCGGACTTGCGGTTCTCCCGCATCCGGCTCTCCCGAAAGTAAGGTCTACATAGGAGACTAGACATAGTTACAGGAGCCGGCTTTCAGACTATAC
>Ga0255780_10000060_pt1 | contig 95403 bp, 64 predicted proteins | sample 071ome_32_FD_179978 | JGI IMG/M metagenome (GOLD analysis project Ga0255780, IMG submission 179978) | Coastal salt marsh microbial communities from the Groves Creek Marsh, Skidaway Island, Georgia - 071405AT metaG (version 2) | ecosystem: Environmental > Aquatic > Marine > Intertidal zone >... | reverse complement strand
AAAATGCTAGAGTACCAGTAGCTAATGTTTTCGACGGTGTTCGTGACGCTCCTCACGCCAGGCGGCGACAAAGGACGTGAGAAGTGTGACGACGAATACCCTCAGCGGAAAGCTTCCGAGCGCGAATCCGATGCATCGCAACCATTCGTGCACATCGAGCGGTGACGTGTGAAACATCTCGCCTCCGCGCTGCACGATCAGGATATGCAGTAGAAGCTCGCTCGACAACAAGACGCAGAAGCGCTTGTTTGCGGTGATGCCGTTGAATACGTTCACCTCCGTCGTCACTCTCCTACAATTTACTTGATTTGCGAGCTGAAGCAAGACGAATGTATTGAAGATTTGAGTGTCCGTCGGTCCAAATTGTTGAAGCAAGTAAGCCATCACGACGCATTGGTAAGCGCACTGTGTCGATATTTGCCAAAGCATCGCCTCTGTGATCAGCTTGTCCGAACACGCCGGTTTCTGACGCAAAATGTCATCGCTTGGCTCGTCCGTGGCCAGCGCTAAGCTGGCGAGCGAGTCAATTATGAGATTGACGAAGAGCAGTTGTATGGCGCTCAAAGGAGCTTGAGCGAACGCGAGAGCTCCGCCGGTTGATACACAGATCGAAGAAATGTTCGCCGTCAGCTGGAAGGTCAGGAACTTCTCAACCGACTCAAAGATATGCCTCCCGAATCGAATCGAATCAAGAACTGCTCCGAGATCGTCTTGGAGTAAGACAATGTCGGACGCTTCACAAGCCGTCTCAGTTCCGGAACCGAGAGCAAAGCCGATGTCAGATCGTCGTAGAGCGGGAGCGTCGTTCGTACCATCTCCGATGACGGCGCATACGTCGCGGCGTTTCGGCGATTGCAAAACGCCATCCACCAGTTTGAATTTAACCTGCGGTGAGGCTCGCGCGAGCACGCGAAGCTTGCTCAATACCGAATCAAACTTTGACTGGACAATGTCGCCGTTGACATCGGAAACCCTCGTCATGAAATCCTCAGAGGTCATCGCCGCGTCGACGGTATCTGCATCTTGGAGTATTCCGCAACGCTTCGCAACTGCGACGCACGTACTCAAACTATCACCACTCACCATTTTGACATCCACGCCAGCGCGTTTCAAACGAACAATGCTGTCGAGCGCGTCCGATCTGAGGGGATCCAGCAATCCGACAGCCCCTATGAGCGTGAGATTCCGTTCCGCGTCAGAAGCGCTGAGGCGTTCGCAAATGTCTCTCCCATCCATGGACGATATGACGTCTCGCTCAATGTCTCGATACGCGACGAGAAGGACGCGTTCTGCGTAGTCCTGCTGCCATGAGTCGAACTTTTGATAGAGTTCGCGACGAGTCTCGTCATCCAAAGGCACCCGTGCCCCATGTTCGAGCACCACGTCGGTGCACAGCTCGAGGACGTCAATCGCCGCGCCTTTCACTGTCGCCCGAACGACGGTGTCGCCCACCTCTGAGTTATCCACACTATCGCGAAGCATGAAGAGCGTACACATTCGCTTCCGCTCCGCGGTAAAAGGAAACAGAGCGAGAACTGGAAACCATTCGCTTATGCTGCGCGAAAAGTTTTCGTTATCATTGATGGAATTCGCGAAATCAGTCAGCGCAATTTCAGACTTTGAGCCTCGAAGAATGCCCCCGTCGCCGTCGTAAGTGACGGTGCTATTCAACACTACCAAAACAGAAAAGAGCGTCAGCACGGTAGAATCGAGCTCAGGAGAGCGTGTGACCTCGTCTTGCCACGTTTTCCGGAGCTCGAGGTCCAGAGGTCCGACGTCCGAGCCACCGATCCACGCGTGATTCACTCGTTGATTGTTTTCAGTAATGGTTCCCGTCTTATCGCTCAGCAACACGGTGATCTCCCCGCTCGTCTCCGCGGACGAGAGTATCCGGACCAATATGTCGCGCTCGAGCATTCGTCGGACGGAAAAAGCCAACGCCAAAGTGATGGCGAGTGGAAGTCCCTACTATGTGAAAAAACGCCGAGTCAGTCGACCGCGCGTGCGCACTTGCGTCTCGAAGAGAAGAAAAAAAGTCATTTCTCAGAGGGAAGTCGGCAGATTCAGTATTATCGTCAAAGAAGTCAGAGATAATATGTGAATCATTCATCATCGAAATGGATGGAGGAGAAAACGAGTCACGCAATGTCTCAGAGGGAAGTCGGCAGATTCAGTATTATCGTCAGAGAAGTCAGAGATAATTTGTGAATCATTCATCATCGACACGGAGCGCTTGAGGAGAAGAACTGAAAAAGCGCGCCATGTTTTCCTCGGCGTACCTCTGGTATGGAGACGACGACAACCGTGATGGCGGTCTCCAAAGAATTCAAATAACCAATCATTCTCATCGGCACATCAATACCCGGCGTGAACGCCGTCGACGACGCTAAAATGACAAAAACCAAGATTGCCGCCGAGATTCCGTAACGACCAATCTCAATCGCCAATTCTCCGAGCTTTTCCTGAAGTGGCGTCACGATTTGTGGACCTTTGGTGATCAATTCCGCTATTTGTCCTGCCGATGAGTTTCTCCCAACGTTGCAAACTAGACAGCTTGCTCGACCGCACGTTATTTTGCTCGCTGCATAGATCGGATCTGCGTACACCTTTCGTACCTCGTCATTCTCACCCGTCAGGTGAGCTTGATCGCACAACAAAGTTCTTCCGTCGAACACGACGCAGTCCGCTGGAGCTACATCTCCAGCTTCCAAAAGAATCACATCCCCGGCGACAATCTCGCTCTTCGCGACGAGTCGCCGTGTCCCACCGTTACGTACGACGCACACCGTGGTCAAGTCTCGACTCCGCGAGTTGAGTTTTGTAAACGCAACCTGTTTCTCGTAGTTGTTCGCACACTCAACGCCGACGATGATGGCGACAGCGAGTAAAATTGCCGCGCCGTTGAGCCAAGAATAGCCAGACTCATCGGTGGCGAGCGATGTTTCCAAGGCTACAGACACGAACGCGCACAGAATGAGGATGCGAAGAGTCACGTCGTCCAGAGCGTCCACAGCAAATTCCCAAATTGACTTGAGCTTTGGCGCTGGCAAGACATTCTCACCGTACAGTTGACGATTTCGCATGACTGCTTCATCTGTCAGTCCGCCAGTGAGGTTTGAGTGGAAAAAGTCAGCGACATTCGTCACGTCTTCTGCGCCGTTCTTGACAACTTTGGAAACTTCGTCGACACCTCGCGCCGGACTCGTCGGTTGCTCGGCTAAGACAACCGTCCGACTGGGCCGCCTGCCCTTCACGTGATGCACCTTGACATGAAGCGTAAAGTGGCGTTGTGCAAACATTGAACGCGGCGGCGAGTTGTAAGGATTCACGCAGAGGCAACCTGCGACAACATCGTAGACGTCAACGATGTCAGAGAATCTGAGTTGCTCGGTGGTACCTTTGCTAGAACCTTTCCAGCCTCTTTACTCGCTTTTTTGTCGCCATCACGGTTGGCGCGGGCGATGAGAAACGAAGCCAAGATTATCCGCGCGGATGCCTGAGCTCCGTCAGGTGCGCCCGGGTTTTTTATGACAGCTCTCACTTCCGCCTCAGCTTCGTCCTGCGCATCGGCATACTTTGCCAGAGCACCTTTGAGAGCCGTCTGAAACTCATTTTCACCAGGATCTGAAGAAATGCCTTTTCTACGACTAGTGGCGATCTTCAACAGGTGGATGGATTCGGGCGAGCCCGGATCGAGCATGGCTGCGCGTGCAGCGAGACGGATTCCGCGTTCTCCCATTGCATCGCCCTCGAGCACGGTGGATGCATTGAGAGCGCATGCGGCACTCGCACGACCTACCGCGGCTTGAACCTTGTGATTACCGTGTGGTTTCGTGAACGGACACACTGAAGCACCGGCAACGACCGTTTTATGATCGGAAGCGCACGAAGCAATGCGCGCTAACGCCTCACGGAAGCGATCAAAGTCAGGGTATTTGTGAACCAAAATACTCGCGCGTCGGAGCGCACTTTGGATGTCGTCGTAGCGTTCGTGAGTGTTTGCTAAATTTGACTCGCTCTGGGCAGCTACTCTGACGCGACAAGTGTCAGCGACAGACTTGACCACATTCAAGTCAACATTCAACGTGTTCACCACGGATGCGTCGCTAGAGACATCGAGTAAAGATAGTGTATCACCTAGCTCTGCGGAAGCCTCCTTGAGCAGCCCACGGCATTCGGAACACAGTGCGAGGGCGAGAGCAGCTGTCGGATCCGAAGGCAAGCTCTCTTTGGCTCGTCGAGCAGCGGCATACGCGTCCTGTGCTCGTGATACATCCAACGCACACGCCGTCAGAGCATATCCTAAATCTGCTTCCGCACCAGCTCCAAGCGTGGCAGCCATTCTAAACGCACCGCAAGCCTCTTCCAAGTTATCTCTAACAACGTTCAAAGCTGCTGTCGCAGTCCAAGCTTCTCCACTACTTGGATCAGCGATACGAGCGCTATCGAGAGCACCTATTGCGCTCGCGACATCGCCGTTGGACAAGTAAATTCTTCCTAGGGCGCACCAGGCATCAGTAAACGTAGGATCAAGTGCAACCGCGCGTGAAAGCGCAGTTTTCCTTCTTTCGAGGCGCAAATCTTCGCTAGCGATGGAAAAATCTTCGACAGAAGCGACGGCGAGCCAAGCATACGGATCTCCCGGGTCGCACTTGAGATACTCTAACGCCGTCTTGAGTGCCTTTGCTTCTAAAATCTTGACGCTCTCAACATCGCCTCTCAAACGGTCTATGTCGCGTTCTAATTTTATGCTCGTGATGAGATCGCGCCAGCGGGCGGGTTGATCCCTCTTCACCGAGACGGCTCTCTCGTACGCCTGCACGGCGCCAGTCGCGGCAATTTTCCTCTGTTCGAGCATAAATTTGAAATCTTTTCCAGCACTCGGATCATTGACGCGAGCAGATAAGCAGAGGACATCGCCGAGAAGTTTGCACACGGTGGCGGTAGATTCGTCGCCCACTAATTGAACGACGCGCTCGGCTGCAACTTTAGCGGCGCGAAGGGATTCCGCAGCTCTCCCAGGAGCGCCCCATTTGAGTGCACCTTTTGCGTAATAAAGGTGCGAGCTAGCTAGCCCGAACAGGGCTGCGACGCGTTCGACGCCATCGCTCAAAGCTTTTTCGTACGCATCGACGGCGTCCACTGAAGATCCAAGGGTTAAATTGATGTGACCCGTTTGCGCAGAGGCAAAAGGCCGAATCCCTTCACCGTCTTCATTGCTAAGTTCCATCGCCTTTTCAAAGGCTCGTAAAGCGGCAGAGTGTCGACCGAGCACGTTGTACGACGCACCCAGCGCTTCCCACGCGCCGGAGTTGCGTGGAGATACGCGTAAAACGGCTTGAAGTGCGAGTATAGCGCCTTCATGATCACCACTCTGAGCGCACAACGGCGCGAGACGATTAGCCGCCCAAGAACATCGGGAATCCATCGCGAGGGCTTTACGGCAAATACTAGCCGCTTTGGCGTCGTCTCCCGACGCGATCGCGTCCGAGCAAATGATCGGCCCCGCGGTGGGATCTGTGGGGTCCAGCGCGAGCGCTCTGGCGTGACACTTCTTTGAACGTAAATCGTCGCCATTCGCCGCGCAAACCAGCCCAAGATGCGCAAAGGCGGCGGCTCGGTAAGCTGACTCCTCCGATGCACCAATCAGTAAAGCTTCGTGTGCGCTTCCAGGTCCTTTGGATCCACTCGCTTGAGTGCGCCATCGCGCCACGCCGAGTCGGGCGCTCACATCGACAGGTGTTGACGTGGATAAAGCCTGGCTGGTGCTGACGCCGCACGCGCCCTCGAGCATCTTCAGCGCTTCCTGACGACTCGTCTGCGAACCTGCGATCATGGACAGCCAGCCGAGCTCGGCTTGAGTTCGTTTGACGTTCGGGTACGCTTCTACGGCGGATGAGAGAACCTCCAAAGCTCCATGATAGTCTGGTGGATGCGCACAAAGCGCACACGTAGCCAAACCGCGCATCGCCCTCGGGCCTTCAAGCATGCTAAACGACGACGACGCCTCACGGAACATACCACTTCTGATCATCGACTCTGCGTTGACGAGCAAGACTCTTCTAGAAGTCTTCGGTAGGACGTCCGCCGTCACGTCGTTGCGTAAGATTTTTAGCGCCATGTTCGAAGCCTGCAATGCATGCACTTCGGCGTGTTCACCGCCCACGAGCATCGATTCCGCCAAGGCGAGCCAACCGAGCGCACAAGACGCAGCGGGAAGACTGCCTGCATTTAGTGTTGCAATCATGCCGTCCCTCAAATCATCCGACAATAATCCCTTCTTCTCGCGCGGTAGATTGACTGGACGGCTGGAGTGCGCAAATGCGCCGCTGCGGCCAACGTCACACAGAGCCAACCAACCCTGAGCCACGGCGTTCGGCTTGGTTGCAATGACAATCTTCACTAGTTTGACTGCATCGGCTTGGTCAGCGTCGACTTCACTCGAATCCCACCCTTCGTCTTCGCAATCCAAACCGAGTTCTAGCGCAGCGACAATCTCCAGAGAAACTTCCTCGACGAGGTCAATGGCGACGTCTCCCCAACGATCTATGAGCGAAAGCGCTTCACGCAATGTGGCACGCGCGCACGTCTTGACGTCAAAGTCACAGTTCACGGTTGAAGACAAAGCGGCTGCGAGCAGAGCATCGAGTCGCGTAAACTCTGCGGCATGTGCGCGAGCGTCAAAACTCACGTTTGCCGCTTCTTCGGATAACCACGCCTTCAAAGCGACGGAGAGCGTTTTATCCTCGTCAGCGTAAGACGTTCGCGCGCCCACTTTGCGTATGGCGTCCTCATCAGACTTTGAAGCGATCGTCGTCGACCGAAGCACCTGCACTGCCGCTTCTCCAGCCTCGACGGCGCGCGCGTCTCTCAGTTCCAACGCGGCGTGACATGCCCGCCTCAGCGCCTCAATCCGTGAGTTTTCATCGACACCCTCCGTCGCCTTGAGCGCTCCGTACTCACCACAGAGCGTAGTCACGTCATTCCACCGTTTATTCTGCCACGCGCACTCGCAACCCTGTCTCAAAAACTCGATGTATTTTTCAAATTTGCTTTCCTTGTGACTCTTCACCAAATGTCGCAACACCTCGAGTCTCTTTTCAACGTTTCCATTCGCTTCGTAAACCTCATTCAACCCTTGATACGCCGCCGCGTGTTCGGGTTTAATCTCCAACGCCTTTTCGTACGACGCAATCGCTTCCTCGACGTCACCGCACGCGTGTGCGCACTTCCCATCCATGACCCACGCTTCGTACACGCTCGCGTCCGCCTCTGTTGCCTCTCTTGACAGCTCCCTCGCACCCTTTGCGTCGCCCGATTTGAGCGCCTCATTCGCAGATTTCAACAAACGCATCAAACCCGCCTTGCCACTCATCGTTCCGACGCTGGCCTTAACGAAAACACGTCCGGCGGTCTCTGCTCGCTTCCGCTGCCGTTCCGACTCGACAGCGAATCGAACGCAAAGACGCTAACCGAACGCCTACGTCGTCGCAATCAAACCTCCCAGGGTGAAAGAAGAGCTCAAAACCCAAAGAGCGTCTGCACAGACATGTACAGGCACGCCGCGCCGACCCAGGGACTCAGACGTTCGCCCACGCGCGCCGCTTTCCAGAAGACACCTCGAAACCCAGTGCGGTGCGCGTCGAGCAACCCCGGCGCGCGCAACTTGACGTACGTGCACGTGCACACGAAGAGGAGCAGAGTGGTGACGAAGGACTTGAAGTCAAACAGCGCGGACATCGCCGGTGCGTCACGACGCGCGGCGAGTGATGTTGTGAAGAGCGAGTGGGACGTTTTTTAGTTTTGAGTTCAACTTGAAGAAAGTTTGAACAGTTGCATGAAGACGCTCGTTACTCTACTAGCTACGATTGGTTGTTCGGTGGTACATCACCCGCGTTTACTACTGAGTACTAGACGAAACGAACGAGTGTGATTGATTGATGAGTGCGTGGTCACCTCCGTCAACGCCCGAGTCCAGCTCTGATGGCGAGGACAAAGACGAGCAAGGCGGAGGCGCCGACGGTGATGACAAAGTCGAGAAATTGCATCGAAGGGGAAGAAAATTCCTTTGCGACGGCGAGAATCGTCTCCTTGTTGTCGATGATCCACTGGTGCAAGTGAAGCTTTCTCAGGGCGATTTGTACGAGGACATTGGCGTCCGGAGACGAGGTCAAAATCATGTCGTAATAGCGCTTGGCGAGGTGTAAATCCTTTTGCATGCCAATGCCGTGCTCGTGCATGTGCGCGAGATTGAACATGGCGTGCGGGTTTCTTTGCTCGCTCGCCTGTCTGTACGCGGCGATTGACTTTGGAAGGGAGATAACCGTGCCCCGACCGTAGTAGTACGCATCACCGATGCGCAAGAGAGATTTGATGTTGCCCTGCGTGGCGGCGAGTCGATGGTAATGGAGCGCGCGCGTCGCCGTGCTTGTCGCCTCTGGGTTGACTTGCGTGTCCTCGCGAAACCTGCCCTCGTCCCCGAGCTTGTGCTCGAGCAAAAACGCGGCGTTGGCTTGCGCGATTTCTAATCCCATTTCCGCCATTTTCATATATCTCAGCAAAGCTCCGCGGTAGTCGCGACGCATGTACGCCGCGTACGCGTGCTCCATCGGCGTCGCCCAAGCGCCCCGCTCCGCGAGTTGCTTCAACAGCGAGTTGGCTGAGGAACACGACGAGGGAAATCCCATGCCGTTGAGCTGCATCATCGCCAGATTATACGTCGCCACTTCGTGTCCGACGTGCGACGCAATGTTAAAGTGATGATACGCCTTTGTAAAGTCTTGTCGAACGCCGATGCCTCGCAAGTGAAGCACGCCGAGAAAGAAGCGCGCCTCTGGCAACCCTTGATCCGCCGCTTGCGTCAGGTACTGCGTTGCCACCTCGTGGTTTTGTTCAACGCCCTGACCTGCGAGCGTCATGTACCCTAAGCCGTACCTACCCATGGCGTTTCCTTTCTTTGCCGCCTTTTTAAACCAGTACAACGCCGTGGCGTTGTCCACGTCCACTCCAAAACCGTTGGCGTACATGTTTCCTAAATTCGCCATCGCCGTCGCATCCCCGGCGCTCGCGGCATCACTGAGATACTTTCTCGCCTGTTCGACATCTTTTTGCAATCCACGCGCGCCGAGGGCGTACAACCGACCCATGGTGACCTGCGCGTCAACGTTGCCCATGTCGGCGCTGTATCGATAGTACTGCACCAAGTCGCGCTCGCGCTTCGCCGCGAGATTACTCCCGCTCATCTCCGCGCTCAGCCTATGCTTTTCAATCTGAAACGGCAGTACGCCGGGCGTACGTTTCGCCGCGTCGTCGACGACAATCTTTGCCGCCTCGTGGTAATACAACACGGATGTCTCGCAAGATTCCGGAACGTCGATGCCGTGTTTGTGTCGATACCCGAGCGCCATCATCGCCTTGACGGATCCTCCGCTCGCGGCAAAGTAATAATGCAACGCGCTCTTCGCCCCGTCTCTCGGCGTTCCATCCCACCCACTGGCGTACGTGAAACCCAACTCCTCGTGCGCCGCCACGCTCCCCAACTCTGCCGCTCGCGTCAAGCACTCCATCGCCCCTTTTTCATCCATCGTTCCGCCGACGAGCCCGTACCGTCTGGCGTACCCCAACGCGAACCACGCCTCGGCGTCGTCCCATCCCGGGGCGTCATTCTTCGCATCACCCTCGACGTACGATCGCACCCACGCCGCGGCGCTTTTCCTCCGTCGATCCGTCGCGCTCTTCGTTCTCGACGACGCCCCGCGCCGAGACGTCGTCCTTCGTCTGTCGTCCACGCCCTCCTCTTCCAACAAATCCCGAATCGCTTCGTCTCGCGCGGACGACTTAGACGACGGTACAGATTGCACCGCGTCCTTCCCATCCACACCGTACCCCGCACCACCGCTCCCGTCGTCCTCCTCCGTGCGCACGCCCGACCCACCGAGATCCGTCGGCGGCAACTCTGTTCTCAACAACCGCTCGCGCAGCCGCGCGCCGTCGTCGTCAGACGGCTCGGAAGAAACAGCCTCACCGGAAGAAGACGAAGAAGAAGAAGACCCTCTTCTCGTCGCCGTCGTCGCCGTCGTCGTCCGCGCGCCGTCGTTCGCCCCGCACACCGTCGTCGTCGATAACGACGCGAACGCCAAAACCAATGCGCACGTGAGCACCGTGAGCTCGCGCGGCGTCATCCACCCGACGCCGCGACGCCGTCGCGCGCTCGGTGCGTCCGAACGCATCGTCAGACCAAGTCGCAAAGCGGTGGAAACGAACGGAGCGTTATCAGCGACGCGACGCGCGCGCGCCGTCGACGCCTGACGTTCGGATGCACCGCGGATCCACGAGCAAGAACATTAAATTAAATTCAAAACCATCCAATGTTATCACTGTTTACACATACACGGACTAATACAGGACGCCACCAATTTGACCGGTGGGACCCCTACTCTGACGAGTCATGACTCAAAAAGTGACTCGAAAGCCCGGGTTTTAAAGCCACTCGAGAGTGGGAATTGCGTCCACAGCGCGCGTCGCGACGACGACGACGACCGACGACGCGGAAGGACGACGACGCGGAAGGACGGAAACGTAGACGATGCGAAAACCCGCGAGCGCGCGATCGACGACGGTACCGGCGGACGGACCGATGACGGCGTCGCTCAACGCGGCGGTGCGTGGGAGTTTGGGTGAAGAGACGCGTTGGCACGAGCGTCGCGACGACGATTTTGACGCGGGCGTCGACGGTGCGACCGGTACCGGTACCGGTGACGTCGCGCGTCGAGGCGGTGGACACGCGAGACAACGCGGTAAGAGAGACGGCGGCGGCGGCGGCGGGACGGTGGCACCGGCGGCGGGACGTAGAGGAAACAACAATGACGACAACCGACGGTGCGCGGATTGCGGGGCGAATAAAACCTCGCGTTGGCGACCGATTCGCGACGCGGACGGTGGGAACGAACGAACGGTGTGTAAATCGTGTTATCAAAAGATTCACCGCGCGCGGAACCTCGAGGCTGGGGAACGCGCCGACGCGAATGGAAAGTTTAAGTTTACGTGCGTCGAGTGCGGGAGCAACAAGTCGAGCGACTGGCACCGTCGCGGCGACAAGACGAAGGATAAGAAGGATGACGGTGACGAACGGATGTGTAACACGTGTTACGAACGCGGTAGACGGGAGAAACAAGCGACTTCGGGGCAAGAGGTGCGGTGTCCAAAGTGTAAGATTGTCAGTAGACGGTTACTCGTGGCCAATCCGAGCGATAAAGAGAGCAAGTGTTGTCAGCTGTGTTATCACAAGGAGCGGTATCGATTGAAAAAGCTCGCCGAATCGAGGACGTGCGTGGAGTGCGCGATCGAGACGAGCACGAGCTGGAGACGAGCGAATGGAGGAGGGTTTATGTGTGCGCAGTGTTGGCGAACGAACGCGGCGAATGAGAGAAAGAATGGCGGCGGCGCGGGCGGGTCGACGGGCGCCGGCGGAAAGAACAACGGCGGCGCTTCTTTGGCTTCGCGCGCGAAGCACGTCGAGAAGACGTGTTCGAGGTGTCAACAGAAGAAATCGTCCGGGCAGTGGCGTAAAATCGACGGTGTGGATGCGTGCAGCGCGTGTTATCAACAAAACATTCGTAGGATGAAAAAGGTTTCGTGCGAGCGGTGCGGCGCGCATCCAAAGAGTTCCGTCGCAAAGTGGCGCATGAACACGGAAACGTCGGGCGTGTGCGGAAAATGTACCGAGGATGCCGCGTGAAAGACGGCGTGTCACGCACGAGACAAAAATTACCGCTACTACTTACTGTGAATAATACATACATGAATCGAATCGAATCAATCAACCAACCAGCCGGGTGAGTTTATCGCGGATAATTTCCCATCGCGATTCATCCATCTCGGCGCCTCGCACTTGCACGACTTGCGCCGCTGCGGCGCATCCAGCGTCGCCGCACTGTTGCAAAGTCCCCCCACGCAAGAGGGCGTGTAAAAACGCCCCCGTAAACGTATCCCCAGCGCCCGTGGTATCGATGGCGTCGACACCCTCGGCGCGAGACGTCGCCTTGTCGCCCTCGCGATTCATCGATACGCATCCGCGTTTACCTCTGGAACACGTCGCCACTTTGACGAATCGCAACAAGTACTCCAGCGCCTCATTCTCCATCTCTTCGCTCGGTCTCGGCGCGTTTCGGCCATTGTTGTTCCCGAGCGCCCCGTCACTCACGGCGACGAGCTCCCGCGCCTCGTCCTCGTTACAAAAGATGACGTCAATCCATCCCGATTTCAACGCCTCTTCCAACGCGTCGCGACAGTTCCGCACCACTTCAAACGACGCCAAATCAATCGATACCATCGCCCCGTTTTCTTTCGCAATCGCGCACGCCCGTCGAACGACGTCTGGTTTATACAACGCGTACCCTTCCATGTGTAAAACCTTTGCCTTTTTGAGGACATCCACGGGTAAATCCTCCGCGCGCGTTTGCGCCGAAGCGCCCAAGTACGTCCGCATCGTTCGTTGTCCGTGTTCATCCACCAAACATAAACATCTCGCGCTTCCAACCGTCGTCGTCGTCGTCGTCCCATCACCGATTTTATCATCGTTTTTATGCCAAATCAGCGCCGGTTTCACCCCAGCCTTTCGAAGCGCCCGTTCATACGCGATCCCGACGTCATCCGACGCGTCCACCCCGCCTACAAACGCGCACGCGTCCTCGTCGTCGTCATCATCATCATCACCAACCTCACACTGTCGAATCTTTGCGATGCATTTGAGCACGTTCGCCGCGGATCCACCGGGCGTGACGCGCACGCGTTCTCCACCGTCACCGCCGATCGCGTCGAGGATCCGTTGTAATCGTCGCGCGTCCACCGGTACGCATCCGCCGATTTCAACCGCTGCGCCGCCGCCGGCGTCGTCCGCGTCGTCGTCACCCTCGCACCCGTCGCGAAGAAGGGTGACGATTTCGCGACGACTCGCGCGGTGGAGAACGTCCGTCACGGGATCGCCGAGACCGATGATCATCGTCGGGATCGGGCGGGCGGGCGGACGAACGAACGCGTCGGGGTGTGATGGAAGGGAATGGTTTGCATCTTGTTTCTCCGCGCGCGCGAAGCGCCGAAACTCGAAACCCGGGACTTTGCGAATTGGAATGTTGGAACGTTTACAATACAAATAAAATCGTGCGATGACGGAAAAGAAATTGTTGCTCGCTAGTGCGCCTCGGCGTACGGCTTGGGGTTGAGCAAGGATAACAGCGATGGGAGGAAGATTAAACCGTGCGTCAACCCGAGGACGATGCAGAGGAAGAGCTGCTTGAAGAAGGTTTGGAAGACGTAGGAATCTGATGAACCGAGAATCAAAACAGCCATAAAGGTGGACATGGCGCCGTTCCAGACGGCGACGCCCATGTCTTCGAGGGTGCGGACGACGCGCTCGTCGGGGGTGCCCAGCTTCTCGAGGTAGGCGCGGCCGATGTGAGCAGAGTAATCGACGGCGAGGCCGAGGGCGATGACGAGCATGATGACGGTGACGGAATCGATGGAGAGACCCCAAAAGTGCATGTAGCCGACAATGTTGACGAAAATCATGCAAAGGGCGAGGAAAACGCTGATGACCGTCTTGATTTCGACGACGAGGATGGCGATGATGACCAAGCACGCGGCGAGGGTGACGGTGACGTTGCGAATCGCTTCGTTGGCGATCGACTTGTACTGCTCATAGTTGAGCCAGTCTCTGCCGTAGGCGAAAATGTCTCCATCCTCGTTGCCGGGGACCGCAGCGAGATCGGTGCGGAGGGAATCCATCGACTTGACGTTATCCTTGGATTTGTCCACCTTGACGTGGTTGCCGTGAACGCGCGAGGAGACGATGGCGGTGTTGTCGTCGTTGAAAACGACGTCATTCTTGTACCGCGAACCGCCGCTCGAACCGGTGTTCGCGAGCCAAGCTATGAGGTTGGCAGAGGTAAACGCTTCAGAGGTGGAGGGGTCCGTTCTGTAGGTGTAATAGTCATCCACCCAAGAGCTGACGGAAGCTTCGACGACGTATTCGTTTTGCCTGAAAGCCGCCGTCGCCGCGCGAAGCACGGAATCGTCGGCAAGAATGTCAATCGAACTCGTCGTGTAAATTTCCACTGGATCGCCGTATCTGGCGAAGTACGTGCGAAGATCGGAAAAGTAATCCTTCAGGTAGGAACCATCCGGAATGAAATCGTTCACGTCGGCGTCGACTTCCATCTTCGTGGCGCCGATGATGCCTCCGACGGTCAAGGCGGTGAAGAAGGAGAGCACGCCGTACTTGACCTTCTTCTTGGTGATTATTCCACCGAGACCCTTGCCGAGGACTCGCTGCATGATGGACTTTTCATCTTTCGTGTTGCAGCACGAGCAGCACGCCTGAGGAGAGCAGGTGAGGCAGCAGAAAATATCGCCTTGGTTTTTCGCCTTGCGTTGTTCGTCCAAAGCCAAGCACGCGGTGAAAAATGTCACCTGATAAAAGTAATCGAAAAAAATTCCGAGCGCGGCGTAGTAGCAAAAGTTTCTCAACGCCGGAAGGGACGTCGTGGAGCCGATGAGGAAAGCGATGACGTCCGTCAGAGAAGTGACGGTGATGCTCATGCCGGAGGTGCGCAAAGATAGACCCATGCGGTCGACGGGATTGCGCGCGCGATCACAATTGTCGTACGCGTTGACAATGACAAACATGTCATCGACACCAATGCCGAGCAACAAGAATGGAAGCACATTCATGAGCGGGGAGAAGAAGATGCCGAAATAGGCTCCCAGGCCGTAAGACGACGCGATCGACATACCGATGGAAATGATACCGGCAAAGGTGACGCCGACTCGAGAGCCAACACAACCCATGCGCCACTTACTCAAAGTCAACGCGGCGTAGGCAAGGATGAGAACGAGGGCCGCCTGAAGCTTGGTCAAATCACCGTTGATGGTGCTTCCGAACTCGTCTCCGAAGGATCGCTCGGTCACGTAGGAAACTTCAAATCCAGTCGGCGGCGTTTCAAAAATTTTGAGCACCTTGCTGTCAAACTCGTCGCCCTTGTCATCCTTTGGTTCACCGTTCTTAATCTCTTCATTATTCTTGAAGAGAAAGGTGACCGAAATCGCCGTCGCGCTCGGTGTCGTTCCCGAGTACGTCACTCCACCGGCCACGCTCTCGAGTAACACGGTGGAGCTGTCGTTCGGAGACGTGATGGTCGTCTGACCCAAAGTCGAGTCAATCGTACCCTGCGTCGGCGTCGTCCACGGGTTGTTAACAAACGCATCCAACACGCTCTTCTCGTAGCACGTCGTTCCCGTCTTGTAACAGTGATCCGTAAACGCATACGTCGATCCATCCCACTCGATCGACGTCGCCCGCACCTGCGAGGCGATGTCTTCCAACGCCGCCAAACCTTCCGGAGTCAACACATTCGCCCCAACCGTAGTAGACTTGAGAATCAACTGCGCGAAACGCGTCTCCTTCCCGTAGTGTTCATCCACGAGCGCTTTATCCGCTTGCGCCGGCGTTCCATCCGGGACCCAGAGCTTATCGCCCCGGTTTTCGTTCGTCAAACCCGGCGCGCCCAAACCCACGGCACACACCAAGCAAAACGCCGCCGACGCCCCAATAACCCTCCACGGTTTCTCCGCCGACATCCGTCCGAGCGCATCGAACCGCACACCGATGAAATCATTCACTCGATCCGCCAGCCCGCGTTTTTTGCCTTCCACCGGCGTCGCCTTGCCTTGCGTCGTCGCCGATGAATCGTGAATGACTGCGACGGCGGCTGGCTCGTCGGCAACCTCCCGCGTCACGCGCTGCGCGATCGGTGCCGCCGACATGACGACGGATGGATCGATCGATCGGTCACGCGTTCGTCTCAGCGCGCAAACACAGTCAATCGCGCGCGCTCGTCCGAGCGTCGAAGTGTGCGGACACGCGGTTGACAAGATGAGATTTGTGCTCTTTTTTTGGCTCTTCAAAGGGCGTGACGTCATGCGCAGTGTATTGTATGTGTATACAGTGTTGTATACGAAACGACGCGTTTGCTCGGTTGTCTCGGATTGGAGGAGTGGATGGACGGATGGACGATTGTGTGCGCTAGTCGTCGTATGTGCATTCGTGTCTGTGTTCTAAATTACGCGGGGGTGGACGGAACGGCGGTCGGGGAGGCGACGGCCAGGGTGTGACGACCGCCACACGATACACGGGTGACTTTCCACCTCTGGCCGCCAGGCAAAGGAGGGAAAACGACTCTACCGGGAAATCCGCAGGATGGGGAGGGATCGGTGACGACGCGACCGAGACGGCCGAGGGTGGTGCGACCCCAGGATAGGACGGCACCGTCGATGGTGACGGCGCAGCTGTGTGAACCGCCGAGGGAGACGTCGGCTATGAAATTGGACTCGTCGTCGCCTAAATCGACAACTTTGGGAATCACCTTGTCCTTGCAGTCGTCTCCGTGGCCGAGACGGCCGTATTCGCCGCGACCCCAGGTGAAAAGGAGGCCTCCGGCGGTGACGGCGGCGGAGTGCCAACCACCGGCGGCAATCTTGACGACGCCGACGCGACCAAAGGTTTCGATGACTGTCGGCTGGTCGCTCGACGCCGTCGCGCCCAATCCGAGCTGACCGTACATGCCGTTCCCGTACGAGAGCACCTCGCCGTTTCTCGTTCGAAGTAAGAGGTGGAAACTTCCGGCGGCGATTTCTACGATGTGTCTATCCGTTTTCATCAGTGACGGTTCCACCTTGGGCGCGTCGTCCTCAGTCGTCTGTCCCCACTCGAAAACTCTGCCGTCTCTGAGCAGCGCAAAAGAGCTCATGCCGCCGCAGGAGACCATGAAAACTTGCGCGGGAAGACTCACGAGTTTGGCCGGGCTCACAAGCGATCGCACCGGGGCCCAATCTCGATCGGGTATCTTTCCCGAATCCGTATTCAACTGCGATCCCGCTTGCGCGTATTCATTCCCACCCCACGCAAAACATTGTCCATCTCGATCTACGCACGCAGCGTGCCACCCTCCGAGAGACACCTGACTCACCACAAGCCCTTTACCGTCTTCTTTGCTCTTCTCGACGCTCTCTAACCTCGCCAACTTGGGCAGCGGCACCCACGCGTCGTCACACTCTCTCCAGTCGTGTCCGAGCGTCCGATGCGAATTCCATCCCCACGCGTAGAGCGTCCCGCGTTCGCACACGCACATCGAATTCCTCGATCCAGCCACCGGCGCCACCGGTATCGCTCGCGATCCTATCTCGCTCACCTCTCTCGGGGCGTCGACGCAGTAATCGAGGCTTCCTCCCCGTTCGGCATCCACGGGTACGTCTTCGAATCCCAACTGTCCATCCTCACCGACCCCCCACGCGAAGAGCGTCGAGTTCACCGCACTCGCCCCCGACGTCGTCGTCGACGACGACGGCGACGACAACCCCAACGGCACCGCGTCGGCGGCGGCGCCGCCCCCACGCGTCGGCGGCGGCGCGCAAATCGATTCGGTTTCCATCAAAACTGTTTCCAACGAACAACGACGCCGATGCGCGCTGCGTCCCGTCCCGTCTCGTCCGTACGTACGCTCGCGTCCTCCACGGCGTCGAATGAATAAATGTAAACTCTTTCACCCAGACCTCACGTCGATCGGTGTCGACGGTCGCGCGCGCGTCGGACAGTGAAGTAGAGTAAAAAAACGAAGAGACGCGCGCAAAGAGACGGAAACGCGCGCGACGATGACCGATCGTCGATACACGTCGACGCCACCGACGCGAAAGACGCCGACGCACCGCACGTCGCGAACCGAATAGAAGAAAATTTATTCTTCCCGACTCGGGGCTCTGATGCGCGCGATGTCCGCGACGACGACGGCGTCTTCCACGACGACGGCTGTGTGCGGTAGAGTGAGTGAGAAACGCGGTCGTCGGACCCGCGCGGCGACCGTCGTTCGCGCCGCGACGACGTTTGGACGCCGCGAGGCGCTCGCGGTGACGCTGGGGAGTTTTGTCGCGACCACCGTCCCGCCTGCGGGCGCGTTCGATCGCCCACCGCCGGGGTTTACGAGGTATAACGATTCCATCGATGGGTACGCCTTTATCCGTCCGAGCGATTGGATCGAGGTGAAAGGAAGCGGGAACGACGTGTTTTTCCGTGATCCGACGGAAGTAGAGACAAACTGCTTCGTTGGGGTGTCGTCGCCGAGCTCGAGCTCGTACGAAACTGTGCGAGACCTCGGGAAACCGGAAGAAGCGGCGAAAAAGGTGTTGAATCAGTATCTGCTCGAGCTGACGTCGACGAGGTTGGGCGTGCGAAGAGAGAGCGAGATTTTGAGCGCGGTTGAGCGGGTGGATAAGGATGGGAAGCCGTTTTACGACGTTAAGATTCGTATTTCGTCGTATTCGGCGAGGAATCAATACGGGTTGACCCCCGAGGACCGACCGCAGACGTTGGAATGGGATCGAACGCTGCGAAGCGCGTTGGGTACGGAGAATGGCAAGCTTTACGAGTTGCGTTTGCAAGCGTCCACGGACTCGTACGCGCGCAACGAGGATGCGTTTAACGCCATGGTGGATTCTTTCAGGCAGTTTGAGGCTGACACGCCCAGCGTGAGGTCTGGGTTCGGGTTGTGATGAGTAAAGTACCGTTTTTTATTATCAAACTTACAAAAAGCGTCGCGCTCGCTTACTTTCTCTGCAACGTCGGCGAGTACCAATCACCCTCCTTCCTCGTGATCAAGCGCGTCGGAGACTTGAACAACGTAGCATCCTCGGCGACGAACGCCGGGACTTGGTCGTCACCGATGACGACAATCGTGCTACCGCTTCCCGACATGAAGACGACGGCATCCTCCGTCGCTGCCTTGAGCTTCTCCTTGAGCTCGGCGAGCTCGGGCAAGACGGTAAACGCTGGAGCCTCTAAATCGTTGATGCACACCGTCTCCGAGCACCCAGTCTCACTCAGACCCTTCATGAGCTCGAGAGGATCTACTTTGGAGCGAGAATCGAGATCGAGCGCCTTAAATACGGCTGGCGTGGAGCACCCGGCAGGCGGTTTGACAAGGAGCATCTTTGTCGCGAGATCGAGCGGTGGTTCCACATCCTCAACAATCTCCCCTCTACCCGTGCAGTACGCCGCCCCTTTGGAAAAGAAAACAGAAATATCGCTTCCAATCTCACCACTCCACTCTAAGAGCTCCGCCTCGGTCGCCGGCGACCCACACAGTTTATTCGCCGCGAAGAGCGTCGTCGCCGCGTTTCCGCTTCCCCCGCCCAAACCCGCTCCGTGCGGCACGCGCTTATCCAACTCGATCCAAAACCGCTGCGTGATCCCAGTCTTCGCACGGAACAAATTCAAAGCCTTGATCACCAGGTTTGACTCATCCGTGGGGATGGTTGGATCGTTACAAATCAACGTATCCTTGGTTTCGCTCGACGACTTGGCAAAACTCATGTAATCCCCCAAATCGATCACGTGGAAAAGCGACGCGAGATCGTGAAACCCGTCCGGTCTTCGCGCGGTGACGCGAAGGAAGAGGTTAATCTTACTCGGCGAGAAGTATTCCGTCGTCTCGATGCCGTCCGACGCGCGCGCTGGCGCCGCAAAGGTGCGCAGGTTGCGCGCAGGTTGCTGAAACCTCTGACCACGTTGGTGGCACTGTTTCGCGCGTCGCGCGTCGACGCCGGCTCGCAGAACTCGCTGAGGCATCGCGATGGGGATTTGCACGGAACTCGCACGCATTGTTTCGGTGCAGATTGGACTTCGTCGAGTCGAGTCGCGCGCTAGGAAGTGCGGGCGAGTTTGTTAAAAAGTGCAGCGTTATCCACTCACGCGCGCGAATGCAAGGATGAATAAAAATGGTTTTGGAATTGAAACGAATGATGTGCGCAGTCTACGAAATGTCGACGGCGGATGGATCGATCGGTGGTGGTGCGACCGGGGTTCGAAGCTCTGGGGAGAGCTCGCGCGGGACCTCGAGGGACTTGAGACGAACGGAGAGCTCGTCGACGTCGAGGAGCGGCTGGGCGTTGACACCGAATTGTTCGGTCGGAGACGCGGTGAGGGCAAAGTCCATGGCAGCGGTGAATTCAGCGGGTGTGGCGGCGAATGGGCCGTCGAGATGGCTCGGGATGATGGATTCAAAATCCCAAGAGGTGACGATGTTGGACCAGCGCTTGACGTCGTCGCGACGACGAGGAAAGGCAAGGATGGCTAGGATGGGCGGGACAAACATGGGACGAGCGACGAGGGCGTCGAAATCTGCGCGCCAGCTCGGGTCCCACTTGAATCCGTCCAATAAATCCTTGGCGATATCACCACTAAACTGAAACTTGACCGCAGCCGGGTTGAAGAGCAACCCGAAGAGGACAGTCTTACCCCATCCGTCGCTTCTCGCTTGAAGCGTGTTCTCTGGCACCTTGTTCGGCTCATCCATGGCCCGCACCAAGAGCGGCTGCGGGTTGATTTGGCACACCGGCGGCGCTTGTTGGCTCACCTTCTCCATCACATCCGTCAGCACGACGGTTTTCGTGCGCTTCAGGTAAAACGCCGTGTCCACAAACCACGGATCGGTAAAGTTGCGAAGAGACGATCCGCCCACTTGCAGCACAGCGTGCTCAATCTCATTCGCCCATGGCACGTTCGCCTCACCATTCAACGACTGCATCGGAAGCGTCTTTGGCGATCCACTCGGATAAAACGGCACGTACGTCTCCAACGGCACATCCACCGGGAAGGACCAATTCTTTGGCGGCAACCACACGTCGGCTTCCGGAAACGCCTTGCTAAAGGGACCGCTGTAAATCTTGTGCTCAATCGCCGCGCTCCCGACGACGATGTGTTTCACCTTGCCGTACTTCTTCTCCAATTCTCTCATCGCTTCGACGAGCTCGTGCGTCGGCGCGATGGGATTGTGCACCCACAATCCACCGCCTTCCAATCTCGCCACCGTCATCCGCACATTGACCAAGACGTCGAGCAACCCCTGCAGCTGATCAAAGGTCCACACCTCTCCCTCGACGCACTCCGCGAATGCCGTCGACTTACTCCCGTACGGCGCGAGCGGAAGCGCCCACCAGTACGGATACCACCGCTCGGGCGCAGCCGCTTTCGACGTTGCGGCAAAGTAAGACTCTTGAAGCGCTTGCACCGCCGAGGACGCGAGCGCCGACCCGGGCGCGTTGGCGAGCGAAGCCGCGGCTGCCGTCAACGCCGCCTTGGAGAAAAACCCGCGTCGGGTCGTCGTCTTGGGAGGCGCGGAAGAAGACGCGTCTTCGTTTTCTTTTTCATTCAAACCACAGGACGAACGAGCGACGGTTGAACGTCTATCCACGACATCAGCACCACGCAACGCCATCGTCATCATCTTGTTCGACGTCGTCGCACGACCGGTGATCGTTCGAACCGACCCCGCGGTCGACGCCGCCGTGGGAGACGCGCGCAGCATGCTTGGTTCCGTTCGCGAGCGAAGTGGATCGATGAATCAAAACGAGTCTCGAGCCGACCGAGGCGAAGAGACGCGCGTGTCTTTGAGTGAGGATTGCGAGTCGTAGTCAGTTGTCGACGTGCGGACCGACCGCGCGCGATCGACGACGAGTAGTGAACGACGACGAAATGGGAGGTCGTCGTCGTGGACAGAGCTGGCCCGCCGACGCCGCGGGGTTGCACGACGCGCTCGTGGCGGCGATGTTTGAGCGAATGTGTGCGTCTGGTGGTCACGAAGCGTCGACGCGCGCTGTGAAGAAAACGACGGATGCGACGACGGGGACGGATGCGACGGTCGTCGTCGGTGAAGGATGCGCGCGCGGACGGATCGATGTCATGGGTGGGATCGGGGATTACTCTGGGTGCGTGGTGGCGCAAATGGGAACGAAGAGGGAGACGCGCGCGTCGGTTAAGTTTCGCGAGCGGTTGTCGGGAGAGAATAGATTAGTCGTGAGAACAACGATGAAGACGACGACGAAGACGAAGACGACCGAAACGAAGACGTTTGAGTGTGATTTTCGGCAGGTTTTTGCGGTGAAGACGTTCGATCCGGCGGTGACGAGGGAGTATTTCGAGACGAAACGGCCAAAGGAGGACGGTTGGGCGGCGTACACTGCGGGTTCGATCGGTGAGGTGTTTCGAGCGTTTCTTCGAGACGAAGAGTCTAAATTAGTGGAGTTGAGACGTTGGGTTCGGCGTTGCGCGCTCGGTTCGGATTGTGAGGTGGAGATCGAATCGGATGTGCCGCAAGGGAAGGGCGTGGCGAGCAGCGCCGCCGTCGAAGTCGCCGTAGCAAAAGCCGTGATTGATTGCGCGTTGAAATCCGGCGTAGCTTCGCTGGAGGATCCGAGATTCCGCGCGCATGTCGCCATGGTGCCACATTACTGCCACAGCGCCGAGAATAACGTCGTCGGCGCGCCCTGTGGGTTTATGGATCAGTACGCATGCTTTCATTGCGAGCCGGGAAGCCTTCTCGCACTCAACTGCGATTTGCACAAAACGAGCGTCGCCGACGGCCCAGAGGTTTTCGAGTTTGTCGATATGCCACGCGAGCTCGCAGTCGTCGGAATCGATTCCGGGATCAGACACTCCAACACGGGTGGCTCGGATTACGCAAAGGTGAGATGCGGCACATTTATGGGCAAAATGTTACTGATCGACGAGCTCAACGCGAGAATGGGGTGGAGCCTTAAGTGCGGTGCAATCAGTCTGTGCGCGGTGCTCAGCGCGGAAATGTGGGATCATGGTAGCTGGGGTAGCCCTGGGAACTGGTACCAGCACATTGACGAGGAAATGACAGGCGACCTCTACATGGCGATGTTTGGTAAACACTACGACGAGCCGTACACAAACGTCGATGTGAACGAGACGTACGCGCCGCGCTCAAACGTGAGCCACGCCCTTCGAGAGCACGCGCGCGTCAATGAATTCATCGATATTCTAAAAAAGTGGTCCAGCGACGCCGGCGAAGATGCCCGACTCGACAACAGTCGACGTCTGGGCGATCTCATGTTTGCGTCGCATGACAGTTACGGCTCAGTCGGTCTCGGATCGACACACACCGACGATCTCGTCACTCTCGTTCGGGAGCTCGATCCAGAACGGAAAAATCTTTTCGGAGCAAAGATCACGGGCGGCGGTAGCGGGGGCGTCGTGTGCGTGCTGCATCGCGACTGTGCCGAGTCGCGCGCTCTCATCGAGCGCGTGCGCGAGAGATATCAATCGATGCACGAGTTGAAGGACAAACCCGATATAATCCTCGACTGCGGCGTCGATCGCGACGCGTAGTGAACTTTTCTTCAATCGTCGCGTCATCGCACCGATAACGAATCGCAATTGTAATTTTATCCCAGACTAGTCTTGCCACGAACCGGCGGCTCGTCGAGCTCTTGTCTCACTCCGCGGTGCGCGGTGACACCGCCGTCATGTCCCTGATGAGCAGCCGTTCGAGCGCACCAGTCCTCAGACGTCTTGAACAGGGTTTCAGGGAGATTGCAGCCCGGCGTCAGTCGTCTCGACCGCATCGCACAGCGCGCGCCAACGCGACGAGTTCGTCGGACGTGCGTGTTGCAGAGAGTGACTCGCCCGGTACCTCGCGACCCGCGCGCGCGCCGAAACCACTCACGATTTACTACGCCGATTGGGCCGTCGTCGACCTTCCGCCAGGGCACCGGTTTCCGATGGATAAGTACGCCGCGACGCGCGAGGCTTTAGCCAAGGATGCGTCGCTGAGAGGGAAAGTAAACGTCGTTAAGTCTCCGCAGTGCACTCTGGAAGAGCTTCTCACGACGCATTGCCCAGAGTACGTCGACCGAGTGGTCAATCTGCGATTGACTGCCGATGACGTGCGCAAGATAGGCTTTCCGATGGAGCGGCAAAACGTCGAGAGATCTTTGGCGTCCACAGGCGGAACCATCGCGGCGGCGCGAGAGGTGCTCAGAGGAGAGGCAGAGTGCAGCGCGCAGATTGCGGGCGGCACGCATCACGCGTATCGCGATCGAGGGGAGGGATTTTGTGTATTTAACGACGTCGCGTGCGCCATAAACGTGGTGCGGGAAGAGTTTTCGGATACATTAAGTGGACGACGAATATTAGTCATCGATTTGGACGTGCACCAAGGCAACGGCACGGCAAAGATATTCGAGAACGACGCTCAAGTGGTAACGTTTAGCATGCACGGGGCGAAGAATTATCCAATTAAAACGAGGGAGAAATCGACGCACGATGTCGAGCTCGACGACGACTGCGACGATACCACGTATTTGTCGCGGCTCGAAGAGTGGTTACCGCGGCTATTCGACGAGTACGATCCCGCGTTGGTTTTCTTCCAAGCCGGGATCGACGCGCTCAAAGAAGACTCGTTCGGTCGTCTAGCTATGACGCGCGCCGGCATGTTGAAGCGCAACAACGCCGTGTATTCGATGTGCATCGCGCGCAATGTGCCCCTCGTCATCACCATGGGTGGCGGGTACTCCAAGCCTATCGGCCCAAGTCTCGACGCGCACGTCGACGTCTTCAGGTCCGCCGCGCTCCGATATACGGCGCCGAGCTATAAGTAGGTAAATTTCTAGTGTACTCGTAGTATTGAATCGAAAGAAGCCTAGCAGTAATGTACAGCGTGCGCGCTAATTGCTATCAATGTTCTTCGTCGCAGCACTTGTCGAAATTTCCGACATCGAGCTTGAGCGTCAACCTCCACTCGCCCGCATCCGCATCCACGAGCGGCGATCTGTGCACTATCGCTTTACCCTTGCTCGTGCTCCCGTCCTCGTATCGCCAGCGCTCACCCTTGAGCAATGCGATGTCGCACTCGGCAACTTCCTTTGGCGGGGCATACTTTTCACAAAGCTTCTTCATCGCGTCGCTGACGACATTCCCACCCCGCGCGTTCGCCGCCGCGATCGCTGACGACGTTTTTGGATCACATATTTCCGTCCCCGCGCCAAAGTACGTCACCATCGCCCGAGCGTTCGTGTGATCGACGTGCAAACGCGAGCACAATGTAGAACGCAGCAAACTCAACGTCGCTCGCACCCCGGCCCGCGGCGCCTCACCGCACACCGTCTCGTGAAACGACCGCACCACGCTCGCCGCGTCGTCCAACAACTTTTCCATCTCGGCGTCGTACTCCAAACCTCCCAATTCGCCCCCGGCCGCCGTTGCATTCACCACGCCCAACGCCTCGGCGAGCGCTCTACCGTGCGGTACGTCCCCCGACGCGATCCCGCTCGCCGTAAACTCCCGATCCGCCGCCGCGAACCGCGCCCGAAGCGTCGTCGTCGCCAGCATCTCCCGCGTCTCCGCTCTCGGCACGACGACGACGTTCACGCGCGCGTTCGCAATGTTTCGAAACGCGTCGCAAAGCTCTTCATCTTGCACCCTCTCCCGCGCGACGGCGTCGTTCGACGCGCGGACGACGCGCGCTCGCAGAGCGCGCGATGGTTGTGCGCCTCGCGAACGTTGTACCCGCGCGTCGAGCCGCAGGATCGTCGACGTCGACGACGACGACGACGACATGGTCCAGCCGAGCAGTGACGACACTCGTGGACGCGTGTCGGCGATGACGCTGACATCGACGACGACGACGACGCCGGGGCGCCCGTTGAACCACGAGCGACGACGTAGAAAAAGAAGGTGCAATGTGGTTCCGCGGGCGTCGAGGACGAGCGACGGCGGCGATGAGGCGAGGGCGAACGTGCGAAGGGCGTGTGGATACGACCCCCAAGAAAAAGCGCGAGAAATGCTGACACGGATACAAACTTTAGCGGCGGTGCGAGTGATCATGGCGCAATCGGACGGGTTCGGGAACGAGTGCAGCGAGGATGTGAATCAGAGCTCGCTGACGACGGATTTATTGGACGCCATGGCGCGTTGGCCGCTCGGTGCGGATGACGGACGCGGGTTTCTAAGAAACTTGTTGGCGTGCGATAACCATCAACTTCGATTGGCGGCGGTGCGGGCGATCGAGGTGCGGCGGACGTACGCCGAGGAGGATGAGTTTGATTGGGAGTTTTTGAGAGAGAGCCTGAGGGAGGATATGGAGACGTTTAGGATGGATGTGCTTCGCGAACACGCCACGCGAAGTTTGGACGACGCACGCTGAAGAACGTGAAACGTGGCGGCTGATTTATTTGAGAATGCGGCGGCGGTGCGGCGCTTTATTTGAGTAAACTGTACATTTTGTATTGATATTGTTGTTTTCCGTTCGAGATTGATGCATTCATTCATTCGTTCGTTCTTCTACAGTAAGTAATCGTCGTCGGTTACTACTTCGTGCTCGGTGGAATTTCTCCGCGCTCGTAGTATTCCATGCGCTCAAAGTAACCGTTTTGGATCCAGAATTCAATTTGTTTACCAAGAGACGGGCCGACGTTCGAAACCTTGAGCTTACCCTTGCTAATCGCGATGCCGCTCGTCACCGGGAAGTCGATGGCGCGGATCGAGTTGCATGCCTTTACGTAGGCAGCAGCCTTCATTGGCTCCTCTGGGGATTGCTTGGCGGCGGCATAAATGGCCATGAGCGCTTTGCAGAGCTCGGCATTTTCGGGACAGTTGGGTGCGGGTCCACCAGCCTTGTCTTCTTTCGAAAGCGGCGGGTAAGACTCCTTGAGCATGTTGAACGCGGATTTGACGTCGTATTCGTCGTTGTAATCAATGCACGCGGTGAGCTTCGTGTAGCACTCACGCATGGCGTGACCATCATCCTTCGGAAGCGTCAGCTGGTGCTCGCGGCAAATTTCCATCATCTTCTTCGCCATTTCTTGCGGCGGCAAAGTACCCATGTCCTCCGGAAACTCAACAGGCTTTTCCATTCCGGCGTTGACGTCCTCCTCCTCGTCGTCCGAAACCACGTCGCCCGGCTGACGCCACGGCAATCGCGTTTGCGGAGCCCCAGATTTGACTTCTTCAGAATAATTAAAGTTGCAATGCACGACGGCGGAGATATTCTTATCCCAGTACCCGTTACACTTCCATTTCCCTTGTCCTTTATGGTTTTCGTCCTCGTACGTCACACGAAGCGTAGATTTTTTCCCGCATTTTGGACACGGCGGGTACCTCCCCCAGAGCTCACCATCGACGCAGTGCGCGACGAGATCTGCTTTTTTGTACTGAATCGTCTTATTCTTTGCCCCTCGTTCACTCATCGGCATTTTATTCATCTAAATCGTACGCAAAGACGCATACGTCAGTCAGTTTGGTCGAGGCGCCGAGACAGTTTAAAAACGCACCTTCATGTATTGCTTCAATTCATCCAGCGACATCGCCTTGTACTTGGCTTGTAAACCCTCATCCTGCACCGGCCCGGTAGTGATATCGAATCCAATCTTTTGCAACGTCGGCTTGCCTTCGCCCTCGCCGTCGTCGTCGCCCGTCGTCGTCGGTTCCTTTTTCACCTTCTTCTTGGCCTTTTTCGTGATCTGCATCGTCAGCTCGCTCTTCTTCTGCGACTCGGCGTTGAAATCTGAATCATCGGCGTCGTCGTCCGCGTCGACGTACTCGCGTTTGATTGCCTTGGGTTTTCGCATCGTCGGTCGCGTATCGATCGGCGTGCAGCGTGTTTTGACGATTCGCTTCCAAATCAAACAAACATTTCATCTTGTCAAGTGAAGTGACCAACCGCACTTTGTGACGACGACGACGCCCGACCACCCATCCATCCATACGTCAGTCGCGATATGACGACGACACACGACGCAACGATCGCGAGTCTCGTCCGTCGCGCGCGATGCGTCATGCTCGAACCAAAGTGCGCAGAAAAGGCGCGTCTGACGGCTGAGACGAGAGACTGGTGGCGGCGCGTTCGACGCGGTGAAACCGCGGGCGACGCGACGAAAGGACCGCAGACGGCGCGCGAGGATGATCTCGACGCCGTCGTCGAGGACCCTCGTCGGGAAATCGTCGTCACGACGGAGCCTGGGAAGACGAAACGGCTCGGAAAGGGTGGAACGGTGGAGAGCCGCGTGGCCATTTTACACTCGCTCGCGCACATCGAGAGCTGGGCCATCGATCTCGCGTGGGACGCGATTCAGCGGTTCGGGCAGGCGAGAGCGATGCCGGTGGAGTTTTACGACGATTTCGTCGAGCTCGCGGCGGATGAGGGAAGACACTTTGATTTGTTGTCCAAAAGACTCGTCGAGTACGGTTCGGCGTACGGAGCGCTCGAAGCGCACGACGGTTTATGGCAGACGGCAAGGGAGACGAGCGAGTCGCTCGAAGCGCGATTGGCGGTGGAACACGCCGTGCACGAAGCGAGGGGGTTGGATGTTTTACCGCAGACGATTGGAAAGTTTCGGAGGAACGGGGATGAGGCGTCGGCGACGCTTCTCGAAGAGGTTGTGTATCCAGAGGAAATTACGCACTGCGCAGCGGGATTGCGATGGTTCAAGTATTTACACGCGCGAGACGGGGATGGAGTGGACGCGCATTCGACTAGCGGTGGAGATGGAGAGGAAACGGAGACGAGCTCTGTGGTTCAGGCGTTTCACGCGATGGTTCGGAAACATTTTGCCGGGGCGTTGAAACCGCCGTTTAACGCTGAAGCGCGAGCCAAGGCGGGATTTACGCCAGTTTGGTACGAACCGCTCGTGGAGAAGAAGCGAGAAGGAGACGAGAAGGATATCTAGATTAGACAATTAGAGATTGAATGAAATTTAAAAGCATTGTTGTTGTCGAATCTAGTCACGTATGTAGTGCATACGGCAAAACTTTGTTTCAAAATTAATACCTCGCGCGCGCTCCGAGAGAGATATTTCGCAAACTAATACCAAAGCCATCACGACGCGCATCACACCTTGAGATTCTCATCGAGCTCTCGCATGAATGCATTCAACTTTTCAATTTGATTCTGCGCCTTGCCCTTTACGTCCTCCTCAAAGCTTTTCAACTTTGATTCGAAACGCGCGTGTTCGACGTCGGCCGACGTAGAGTTTTCTTGGAATGCATCAAACAAATTGAATATCGTTTTACTCTTGCGAATCCCTCGTCTTGTAACGTCAAACTCTGCGATGAAATCATCGAGCGCATCGTTTTCAGCCGTTTTCGTCGTCATTCGTCGTCGTTCTTCGCTCTCGTCACAAAGTTTCTGTTTCTGCGTTTCAATCTCAAAGGACAAGAGTTGTCAGTCTCAAATGTCAACGGTCCCGCGCGTCTCGCCGCGACTCACCTGCGCAGTCGACGGGTGCACCGCGCGAGAGATTTCCGCCTCCCAATCGTCGTCGTTTCGGTTGACTGTGCGTTCGTGTGTTTTCGGCATGTGTATCGCGAGGGCAAGAATGAGGCTCACTCTCGCGGCGTCTAGCTATTACAAATTTTGGTGTAATCATCATTCGTCTACTGCTTATTGTGGTGGGTGATTTCACCCGTGGAGTGAGCGTTCGCTCACTTTTTAGTCGGTTTCATGGCGAATGAAACCTTGGAGGAACCCGAGACGTTGGTCGCTTTGGATGTCGTCGTCGGCGTCTTGGTCGATCGAAAACCAGACGGAGCCGGCGTGCGTTCGTCTTGTTCTCTCTTAGCCGTCGCGATGGGATCTGCTTGTTTACTCTGACCCGCTCGCACGTGACCGGAAAGAACGACGAATGGCGAAGCTTGTTCGCGTTGCACCTCCTTGATGCGCTCATCCATGACGCTAGTCGCCTTGAGTCGAGCTTGCTCCTCTTGAAATTGTCTCAAACGCTTCTCACGCTTCATCTTACCCGGCTCAATGCCGTGGAAACGGTGGCAAAGTTCTCTAAAGGCTTCTTTAGGGGTGAGCTTACGGCCAAATTCGTCAAACTTGTCGAGCTTAAAGCCAAACTTGTACCCATCGACAGCCTTTTCTTCCATCGCATTGGCTTCGATGACGTGTTGCTTGTCGAAACGATCCTTCATATCGTTCGCTCTTCCGCTCCATCGAGTGTTCTGCGCGTCGTCTAATTGAGCTTTTTCTTTGAGCAATGCGAGAGTGCTCGCGAGACCCTTTTTGACGACGTGCTTCTCCGCCAAAACTGGCATGCTAGGCTCCGCCGCAGCTTCTTCTCCACCCGGCGGCGGCGGAGGGACGTCGGGCATCTCATCCTCCTCCATGGCATCCGGACCCGGCGGAGGTGGGGGGACGTCTGGCATCTCTTCTTCTCCCGCGCCTCGGTACAAGTCTTCTTCGGGCTGCTCATCCTCCACGGGATCGGTGTTGATACCCTGAACGAATTCAGACATGTCAGTGAAAACCAATGCCTCCTCAGCAGGAGAGACCGTTTCCTCCTTCGCCTTGGCCTCGTCGGCGAGGCGACGTGCCGCAACTTGCGCAAAGACGTCTTCAGAAGCTGTGCGCGTGTTTTTGTGCGCCATTTTACGACTTCTCGCCAATGCTCGAGCGAGCTCGTCGTCTTCCTCTTCCTCGTCGTCGTCGCCCGCGAGTTCGGCGAGAATCTTCTTATCCGTCACCTCGCGCGCTTTTTGCAAAGCGCTGGCAAACTTGGCGTCTTGATCCTCCATCTTGCTCTTCGCCGCCTTTTCGACCGCAGACCCGGTCTCGGCTCGCGAGCGTCGCGATCCCAAATCGCTTGCCCCCCCTGCCTGCGCCAACGCTTCTTGCTCGAGCTCCGCAGCGTCGATGTGCTCAACCGTCCTCTTTCTAATCTTCTTGCGCATCTTCTTCTTCTTCTCGCGCTTGACGAATTTAGCTTGCATCTCCTCTTGGGTGTGATAATCCGCCTGTTCGCCCCTGACAACCTCGGTATTTTCCAGCTTACCCTTCAATCCGGAGAGCTCTGCGGCAAGTCGCGCTTTAATTTCCTCTTTACGCCTCGTCTCGGCGGCATCCATGCACCCTTGATCATCCAGCTCCATCGCATCGTCATCCGCTTTTTCATCATACTTACCTAACACCGTCTTATTCGCCGTCGCGTCTTCTTCTCCGAACGGATCGTCGCTCTTCTTTGTCGCCTCGCGTCTCGCTTTTTTCCTCGATTTGCGTTCGGCAATCAAAACGTTTTCCAACTCGTCATCCTCATCATCCAAAACGCTCGTATCCTTGAGCGTCAACACCACCTCTTGCCCTTCATTAATCTCATCCGCCGTGTGTCTCACCTTTAACCCACGCAAATCTTTCGACGTGTACGACGTCGAACCGCGTTTCTTCTTTTCCTCTTCTTCGTCCTCGTCGCTCGCTTCTTCAGCATCCTCGTCTCTCTCCGCAAACATCGCCGCCATCTTTGCCGCTTTCGCCCGTTCCATCTCTTGCGCCTTACTCGCCATTTTCCCTTTACTCTTCGCCAACCACGCCCCGACGTTACCGTCGTCGTCGTCGTCGTCACCCAACTTTTTTGTCCTGGCGTTGACGCGCTCCGCTTCTCTCTTCGCTCTCGCCCGCGCCACCTTTTCCGCCAACGCCGCCGTCTTTTCCGCCTCCGCCGCCTCCCGCAGCGCCCGTCCCGCGTCAACGATTGTTGATTTCTTTCCTTCACGCAGCGGCGCCATCCCGAGTTTCGCTCGCATCGCGTTCGTTTCTTCGATCGTCATCGATTCCGTCACTCCAGCCGCATCATCTTCAGCATCATTTCGTCGTTCCTTTGTCGCGTCGTCGTCGACGGGACGTTCCGGTGGGTCTTCGCTCCCGGCGCGACCTCTCGATGATCTTCGCGGTGGCATCTCGATCGCCGCGATCCAGCGATTCACCGTGCGGTGCGGTGTGACGCGGAAGCTTTTGTGGGACTTTGGAATTGAAATGTCTCCTTTCCGCGAGGGAACGCGCGCTCGCACCGTTTTGATTAATATTAATGCGTTCATAAACAGACGAAAATGGTGATTATGATGAGAGCACTACGTGATGATGACAACGAAGAATCTATGTGTGGTTTTGTTTATCTAGCTGACGGAGAAACTAGTATTGGCAAAGCGCCGCTCTGCTCGCGCGCGTCATACGGACTGTAGATTGGCGCCGTCGCGAAGACCTTTTTCGACAAAAGGCTTGGTCTCTGGATCCATCGCTAGGGCGCGAAAGAGCCCGGAGGCGAAGGCCTTGATGCCCTCGTCCGTGGCACCCATGAGCGTGGCGAGCCGACGGATGATTTCGCCGTCTTCAGCGAGTCTTAATCGCAGGTCTCGACGACGCGGAAGAGCGCACGCCAAGCCGATGCAACCCCGAACGGCGACTTCGTCCTCATCCGCCTTGAGAGCCGTGGTGAAAACGTCGAAAGCGCCCTCGCGGATGATGTCGTTAAATTTCGTCTCGTCGTCCGCCACTTGTTGGGTGAGATTGACGATGAGATCGACGCCACCGACGCGCTTCATAAAATCCAGTTCCGTCTTGCCGGAAACCTTTGTCGCTTCGAGCGCGAAAGCCATGCACCTCGGATCGTTCCTCACCGCGTTAAACCCGCGCTTATCACCCTCGCTCTGTAAAAACCTAAAGAAATCCAACGCGTTGATGCACACCGACGACCGAGCGCCGGCGATATCCGCGGCGTCGTCGTTCGCGCCTCCGGACGACTTGGTCGCGTTTGCGCTCAACGCTCTCCCGCCGTCCAGCGCCCGCGTCATCGTCATCCCCACCGCGTCCCGTTCCAGCGCCCTATTCCTCGCCCCATCCACCGTCGCACACAATCCCGTGAGCGCCGCCAACACCGCCGCCTGCGCCGCCGGTTCGTCGTCCGCGATTCGTTCGTCTAGAACGTTTAATAAGTCATCCACGAGCGTTGCGAAATCGCTCGGAAGTCTCGCGCGCATGGCGAGCGCACCGAGCGCGGACGCCGCCGCCGTCACCACCCGCGCGTCGCCCGATGCGAGCTCGCGTCGGACGTCATCGGGAGATATCGGTAGAGGTTTTTGTTCCTCCGCCGGGGACGCCATCGGATCGGGATCGGATTCGCGCGTCGCAGAGTTACGTCGTCGTCGGGTGTTTAGATGATGTGATGATGGTTGTTGTGCGTGCATCAAAACGCGACGCGCGGGCGCGCGCACGCACGCGCGGACGGACGACGATGTCGACGCCGGGGGAGAACGCGGTGATGAATCCCGGGTCGTCGAACGCGTACGAAACCTTGGGGGTGCGACCCGAAGCGTCGAGCGATGAGATTAAAAAAGCGTACAGAAAGTTGGCGCTCAAGTACCACCCAGATAAAGTGGCCCGGTTGTCCTCGGAAGACGAACGCGCGGCGGCGGCGGATGCGTTCAGCGCCATCGCGAGCGCGTACGAGACGCTGTCGGACGAGACGAAGCGCAGGGAGTACGACGCGAAGTGTGAGTTGAACGGGGCGAAGAAGGATGACGTATTGGTGAACGTGAGCTTTGCAGAGAGCGTGCGCGGGGCGACAAAGTTGGCAATGGTGCCGTTCAAGTTGTTGTGTCCGGCGTGTCGAGGGGTTGGGATGGTGTGTTTGAGGTGTGAGGGGTGTCAAGGGGGTGCGGGGATGGAAGGGTGCGGGACGTGCGGTGGGAAAGGTTTCGGGGCGCCGGAGCAGTGTCGAAAGTGTAAGGGAGACTGCGTCAAGGATGATTTTTATCACGGGCGAGTCCACGTCCCGCCCGGGGTGGAGAATGGGGCCAAGCTGCCCATTAGTGGTCGTTCGCAGGAAGTGCGCATCAGGATTCTTCCTAGTAAGGTTTTCACCCGGGACGGCCTCAACGTCAAGTCGACGCTCAAGCTCAGCGCGCAGCAAGCGCGAGACGGCGGATTTTTCGAAGTCGAGACGGTTCACGGTGTCGAAACTATGTATTTTGACGACGACACGAAGAATGGCGACACGAAGACGCTTCCGGGTAAAGGTATACAAGATGGGAAGAAGTCTGGGAATCACATCGTACGCGTCGAAGTGGAGCGGGAGCAGACGCCAGAGCCCGAATCTGAAGAAGAAGAAGAAAGAGAAGAAGAAGGCAAATCCGAGGACGAAGACGAGGCACCGGCGGCGAAGAAACCGAAACCCGCCGAGGAGACGGACATGTCCGATTTAGAGCGTATACTAGCAGAAAAGAAGGCGAAACTTCTGGCGCAGCTTGAAGCCGCCTCAAAAAAGTAGCACAACACTTGTAGTAGTGGACACCAGAGCCCGACTCCACACTCCCCGCTCCTCGAGCCGAGCCGCACGCGCGATCCATGCGCGCGTTCATCGCACCACCGCGAACGTCGTCGCACGCGGGCTCTTCTCCTGACTGCGCGCAGTGTCGGGGAACGAGCGCTGCTGCGAGCGGTGGAAGATGCGTTATCCAAAACCGACGACCGACACGACGCTCCACCGTCGCCCGCGCCGACGTCATCGAGCGCACACCGACGTCGAGCGATGATTTCGTCGGGCGCGTCGTCGCGACGTCATCGTCCAATCCCATCGTCGTCCTTCCGGGTTTCGGAAATGACAGCGCGGATTATTCCACGGCGCTGGGCGCCGACAAGGCGTCCATCGTCAAGGCTTTGAAATCCCGCGGATTCGACGTGCACGTCACCAGGGTGGAGCGAAAGGATTGGTTCATCGGCATTTTTCGCGGTTTGCTCACTCGTGGGTTCTGGATGAACGCGTGCACGACGAAGCAGGTATACGGATGGTATCTCGCCCGAGTGGACGAAGCGGTGACGGAAGCGTTGAGAGCAAATCCTGATAAGACGCAAGTTGATTTAGTCGCGCACAGCGCCGGCGGGTGGCTCGCAAGAGCGTTCATTGGCGGCGCGTTGGCGCTGAACGAGCCCGGGGTCGAGTGCGACGGCGATTGCATGGCGAGAGAGTCTCGCGTGGCGTCGTTGACATGTCTGGGGACGCCGCATACGCAAGACGCTCGATCTGACCCGACCCGAGGCGCGTGTCAGTGGGTGAACGACACCTGGCCAGGTGCGTATTTTGATCCAGACGTCAAGTACACCTGCGTCACCGGCCGATCTGTCGTCGGCAATGCGTCGGCGGACAAGGGAACCATTGGCAAATACAGCGCCGGTTCATACGCCGTCGTCGCTGGCGGAACCGGTGACGGCGTTGAGGGCGACGCCGTCGTCCCTAATTCGTCCGCTCTCGCCCTCGACGGCGCCGAGAAGATCATCATCGACGGATGCTGGCACTCCATGTCCACTGTTGGCACTTTTGACCAAGCCTCTCGGTATCCTTGGTATGGCGCCGACGACGTCGTCGATCAATGGCTCGGTGTCTTGCGGCGAAACTAGTCACGCCTGGTAGTCTTTAATTTAACGTTTCTCCTAGTTTAATTTCAACCTCGCTTTTGAACGCGTTCTCGATCGATCGGGTTCGTTTCGCCCTTCAAATCCAAAACTCTGAACGGTAAAGCCAAGCCAAGCCAAGCTCAACACTATACGTCAGAGTGTGCCATGCCGCGTCCGTACCCCGAAGGCGACGACGCCCCGTCGACATCGGACGCGCTCGAACTCGCCTCGGAGGGCGATGACGTCGAGCTGTCGGAAATTCGGATCCGCGCGCCGCCGGCGACGTGGACGACGACGGCGAGCGTGTCGTGCGTCGTCGCTTGGGGCGCCCTGGCCATACACAACCTGGTGATGATGCCGCGGCTCGACGGCGTCGAACCGGTGACGTTTGATCGAGTGACGGGCACGACGAGGTTTGGGTCTAGGTAAGTTTGTTGATTTCGATCCGTTTGATTGGATCTTTGACGTTCGCGGTGGGTGTTGGATGGAAACCGAATGGTGAAACAAACCGATCAACGGTGTTGAGAAGGGCGAGATTGAAACGAAATGAAAACAAACGAGGAGACTGACGAACGCGTTTTTTGTCGTTTTACCTAGGTACGCGCTGTTCGCCCTACGTCTCGGGACGTTTCTGTTTGGCGTGTTTTTCCTGTGTTATCACCTGATTTACGAGGAGAGCAAGAAGCACACGGATGGGATGGAGTACTTGAGCGACTGGACGATTTTGTTTTTATGCGCCACAGAGGGCGCGTTAGCTTTTAGCATGTTTAGGACGGAGAAAGAGCCGGGGGCGTTAACGGCTTTGACGAATAGATTGGTCATCGCGTACGGCGTGTCGTGGTCGCTGAACCTCGTGTCGAGCGCCGGGGCGTGGTACTCGTTTTTCGCGTACCCGATGTGTCAGCAACTCGAAGGCGTAGACAACTACCCAGACTGTTACTTGGAGTGGTATAGATTGGCAGAACACGCCGGAAACCTCGTCGTTCTGCTATTAGAACTATTACTCGGCGCCATGCCGATGCGAAGACGAGATTTCGGTTGGTCCATCCTCTTCATGGAGGTGTACGTGCTCTTTTGCTGGTTCCGCTACGTCTTTCACGGCGTCATCGTCTACGAAATGTTTGACTTTTCCCTCGGCATGGAAGCCTTGGCTTGGTACAACGTCGCCTTTTTCGGCACAGCGATCGCCTTTTTTATCTCCCTCAAGCTTCACCAGCCCAAGGGTTACCGAACCAACGGTCGAGCTGGCATTTTTACGTACGAAACCGTCGACGGCGAGCGCGCCAGTCTCGTCTCCGGCGGTCGTTGACGACGATGACATCACCCGACCGAGGGGGGTGAACTGAGACGACAGAAAACCGTCTTCTTCCATCCCCGTCGGGATCCCATCCGACGATTCCACGGACGTCATAAAGTCTGCGTCCATTCGTAGTCAGTCGACCGACTTTGTAAATCTGTAGAACTCATACTGTTTACCTATACGATTAGCATCGATGGAGACTACAAAGTCGATGCGAGCGACACGGCAGAGACGGACGCGCGCGTTCGATCCAAACGTCCATCGAACCGACGACGATGTTGGCCCGCGCGACGTCGCGAATCGCCCGCCGAGCGTTGGAGACGACTGCAAAAAATGTTCGTCAAACCCGGAACATGTCCGCGGGGGCGTCCATCGAAGAGGAAATCGGTACGTGCGACGAACGCGTCGGGTGGGATCGAGGGGTTTGACGCGGACGGAGCGTATCGTTTGGTTTGGAATGGTTTTTTGTTCGCGCGACGACGCGGGGTTACGACGACGACGAGGATGAGGATGACGACGACGGAGAGACTGACGATGTGACGACGTTCACTTGTTTCCCACAGCCGAGATGAACAAGTGGCGAGCGGTGAGCTTTCTCGCCATTCCCGCGTGCGCGGGTTTCGGCGTGTACACGTTGGCCAACGCACACCACTCGCACAACGAACACCCTTCGTACTCGTACTTGAAGATTCGTAACCGTGAACAGTTCCCGTGGGGTGGTGATTGCGGGTTGTTTGAGTACAGAGACGACTGCAAGTAGAGCGCGCGAGAAAAGGGGGCGAGTGGTGGTTTTTTCGCGACGAGAGCACGTAGTGGCGCGTGGGCGTCAACTACGGAGTCGCGAGTGTACGTTGTAATTGAAATCAAAGACGCATCACGTCAAATATAATGAAATCATATTTGCAAAGTAATAACGGTTGGAAAAACTATCGGAAAACTGGGCAAAACGTGCGAACCGACGACAAGGTGGGAGAAAATGCGAGTGTGATATTGTGAGCAAATCTGACTCGCTCGCAGAGCAAAGAGAGTCGACTTCATATTATGACGAGTCGTGCTCACTTGCGTCTCTTATTCTCGGCAGCGAGGATGGCCAATTCCTTTTGGTATTCTTCTTTGCTGCGCGTGATGGTCTTCTTCAACACATCAAAAGTCGTGAGCTGAATCGACTTGTTTGGCATGTTCTTCATGGCATTCGGAATGAAGCCGCGGAACAGACCGCCGACGCCGTTGGCTGCGATGATACCGCGGCCAGCATCGAGAATGTTGGCGTAAGTGCTTCCTTGAAGTTGCATTTGACGGCGAATCGTGTCCAAGGGGTACATGGAACCCGTGGCGAGCGCCGTCGCCATGAGAGACGCCGTGGCGATGCCCTGCGCTTCGTTTCTGATTTCCTCGGGAAGCGCCTTTTTGAACAAGTCAAAGGCGCAAAAGTTGAGCGCGCTGTACGGAGCGATGGAGACGCACGTCGCCCGAAGGCCTTTAAAGAACCCACTCGGGCCTTCGTTGGCCATAATGTTGCGCACGACGTCACCCATGGTGTTGGCGCTCGTATCGACGCTCAAACGAAGTCGAATGATGTCGAGCGGGTACGTCACAATCGTCGCCGTACACGCCGCACCGGCGCCAGCGAGCAATCTTCCCGGCACAGAGAGCTCACCCGTCTCTTTGTTCGTCAGCTTTTTCTTGTAAGTTTCGTAAGAGTACAGCATGGCGCTCGAGTACGGCAAAATTCTCACAACCTGCGGCACGTTACCCCGCCAATACCCAGCCAAACCTTCCGTCTTGCCGATGGCGACAAAGGCTGCCAACAACCCCTTATCCGCCGCCGCAACGCTCGCCGCGCTCGCTCTCGACGCCCCAGCCGTCTGCATAATAATTTTCAATCGATCCAACGGCGCCGTGCACGTCTTCGCCAGCGCCCCGGCGCACCCGCCCGCCAAGAACATGGCGAGTCCCGGCGCCACCAAGTGCGTCAGCGCCGCCGTCGGGTTCTCCCGATCCACCACGAGCCTCTTCAGCGTCATCCTCGCCTCTTTCCCCGCCGCGTTCGCCGCTTTAGAAATCTCCGCGATCGCGTTCGCCGTCCCTCTTCGTCCTCTCTTCGCCGTCAGCGTCTTCGACATCGTCACGGACATCACCGCCGGCTGCCCCGCGGTTCTTCGCATTCCTCCTCCTCGTCCTCCTTTGATCGTGAACCCCGACCCGAACTTCGTCGGACCGTTCGCCGTCTCCACCGAAGACGTCGCCGTCATCGATCGTCGTCGTCCGAGCATCTTCGTCCTCCGCGCGCTCGCGCGTTCGCCGTCCTCCGTCGCGCACTCGCGCCGCGTTCCTCGCCCTTCCCTCGCGTTCGTTTGCCCTTTTCGCGTCGGGTTGCCTTTTTTATCTGTGCATTGGTATGTGTATACAGTGTATGCACACATAAATAAAAAAACCGAACGGAACGCGCCACCTGCCCAACCAAAATCACAAAAGTTGCGTACACGCGAGGTGTGTGCATCAACCATCGCTCGTGACGGTTCGTGAACGGTCGATAGTGTAGGGACTGGACGACACGCGCGCGCGTTGATTTCCATGTCGATGACGCGGAACGCGACAGAGTCGGACGCGCGACGACGACGACGACGACGAGGACGACGACGAGGATGATGACGACGATGATGACGATGACGACAGCCGGTGGACGGATGCGGTGGACGGACGCGCGGCGACGCGCGAAGAGCGGGGGCGCGACGACGACGATGACGACGCGCGCGTTCTGTGTGAAAGGGCGGTGCGGCGGCGGCAACGGTGTGAAGATGGTTTCACTGAAGAGCGACGACGGTGCGACGGGGAAGGGAAGGAGAGGGACGAGGGCGACGCGAATCGGTGCCATCGTGGACCGGGAGGACCAAGAGTCGTCGTCCGCGTCGCCGTCGAGAGGCGACGGAAAGCGACGAGGCGAAAAGCAGTCGTCCAAGGCAAAGGGAGAGCGACGAGGCGACGAGGACGGGTCGGAGCGGTGGAAGTGGCGGCGGGTGATGCTCAAGGTGTCCGGAGAAGCGTTGGCGGGAGATGAAGGGTTTGGGATATCGCCCGATGTGGTGAAATCGATCGCGAGCGAAGTTGCGGAGGCGGCGATTTCGGGAATTGAAGTCGCCGTCGTCGTGGGCGGGGGCAACTTTTTCCGCGGGGCGGAAAAGGAAGGGAACGGTTTGGACCGGGCGAGCGCGGATTACATGGGGATGTTGGCGACGGTGATGAATTCGTTGAATTTGCAGGCGGCGATCGAGTCGCACGGGGTGCCGACGCGCGTGATGAGCGCTTTGGAGATTAAAGAGGTGGCGGAACCGTACATTCGGAGACGCGCGATTCGTCACTTGGAAAAGGGTCGGGTCGTCATCTTTGGTGCGGGTACGGGCAACCCGTTCTTCACTACGGATACCGGAGCCGCGCTTCGCGCCGCTGAGATCAACGCTCAGGCGGTTCTCAAGGCAACCAAGGTGGATGGTATCTTTGACAGCGATCCAAAGAAGAACCCCGACGCCAAGTTGTACAAGACGCTCACGTACAAAACCGTGAGGCACGAAAACCTCGCCGTGATGGACCAAACGGCGATCACTTTGTGCGAAGAAAACGACATTCCCGTCGTCGTGTTTAATATTTCTCGCGACAGAAACATTGTCAAAGCGCTTCGTGGTGCAAGCGTCGGCACGTGCGTCGGGAGCAGCTCCAAGTGCGCCGACGTCTGCGAAGACTAGTCATTCGAGTTTTGACTTTAGTTTCGCAGCGCACCGCTTCGTTCGCCCGAAGATTTATTTAAACGTTGAACGCGCGCTCATCTGCCTCGTTTCGCACGCGAGCAGAGAAGTAAAGAACAAAGAACAACACTGTAATTTTATGACAAAGAAGACTTTTATGTTCAACGCGAAGTGCGACGTGAGGGCGCGAAAACTTTCCAACGAGAAGGAGGGCGGAGAGAGCGGTAATTTCCAAAACGATTTATCGTCTACCTTACAAAAAGTGTAAGCTAAGCTATGATCGTCCCGATTCTTTATGTATATCGAGGAAGTTAACCAGCGCGAACGACGGCTCTTTCGACGTTTAGTCGAAGAGGTCGAAGTCCATGTCGGCTTCTTCTTCTTCCTCCGGCTCCTCGGCAGCGGCGGCTTCGCCAGCGTCACCGCCAGCGGCACCACCAGCGGCACCACCGGCAGCGGCGGCACCACCACCAGCACCGACGTTGGAGATGAGGTCCATCACCGGCTTCTTTTCCAAGAACTTGGAGAAGAGACCGACCCAGTACGGTTCAATCTCGACGCCAGCCGCCGCGACGACAGCGGCGAGCTTGTCGGCGGTGACTTCTTGGCCGTCGTCGGCGAGGATAAGGGCAGCGTACGTGCACGCGAGATCTCCAGACATTTTCTGTGTGAGCGTAAAAAAGTGACTCAGTCAGTCTCTAGAGTTCATTTCAATCACTTCACCCAAATCCAGCCTTGCCTCTCTGTTAGGGCTTTCAACCCGCGACCCACCGAACCATTCATCCAACGCGGTCCCGGCGTCCACCGCAAGACCACCGCGAAAGACGCACAGACGCGCGGTAGAAATACTACCCCGTCATCCAATTCCACGCTCCGAACCGTCAACGCAACGACAACCGCCGACGACGACGGTGGGTCGTCCAAACCTCTTCCTTGCGGCGTGTGCGCGATCTTTCACCACCAGGGTCGGTCCGTCCGTCCCGCGCGACGTCGACGACACTCCGCGCGCGGTAGCTGGTCGAATCAAGAAGAAGAAAAATAATCGCGTCGTCGCGCACGCACTCTTTGTGTTAGTTTGCTTACTTCGTAGCCGCGACTGTGCGCCTTAGCTTGTTTGAGAGCCGACGAAAGAGGGCGATGGCTCGACGCGCCGGGGCTCTTCAATCGAAGAAATGGAGTTTTCTCTTTACATTGGTGGTTTATCATACGTTTTCATACTAAATACTGCTACGTGGGTGTTTTCGTCTGACGCTAAAAGTGAATCGTCGTCGCTCTACTTGCGAGACTTGCGAGACTTTTTCTTCTCCTCGTACACGTCGCCCTCTTGCCACTCTTTCTCCTCCTTGGCGAAAGCTTCGGCCCAGCGACGGTCGTCCTCGGCGTCGCCGTCGGCGTCTCGCGCGTTGGCAAAGTCGTCGGATTTGTTAGTTGACTTTTTAGCCTTTTTGCCCTGTCTGAGACGCTCCGCCTCAGCCTTGAGTTCCTTGTCGCGCGCTTTTCGCTTGACGTTAGCCTCTTGTTCTAATCGGCGCTTCTTGCGAAGCTTTTCGCGCTCCACCTTTTTCTGTTCGAGCGTTTTAATCTCCTCTGGCGTCTTTTCGACGTAGGCGTGGTAGAGCACTCTGCCATCGCACATGCCCTCCTCAACTTTGACGAGCTCGAGCTCCATTCGCGGACCAATCTCTTTGAGAACAATCTTAGACGTACTATCCGCGTGTGCGACGCGGTTGAAGTCTTGCGCCAAGTGCACCCGCTTCGATTCGTCGTCTGATCCCTCAGAGTCGCTTGCGTCGCCGACGCGCTTGTCGAAAAATTCGCTCACATCCTGAAGGTCACCCATATCCGGCGTGTTTCTGCTCATCAGAAGCTTTTTCAGCTTTTTGTTCGTTCCAACCGGAACGGCGTTGATGCTATAGTGCCGAAACTGGAACCGCTTCGTCTTGGCGTCGTAGTCTACGAGCACCGCGCGTTGGCACGTCGACAGTTTCACCTTGCGCACGTTGATGGGTGGAAACATGTTTTGAAACGTAATGGTTGCCAATTTCTGATGCGCCTCCTCGCCAAAGTTGTTCAACACCACGAGTGGTGGTGATAAGAACGCATTCGCCGGATTTCTCGGGTTCTTCTGCGCCCCCTGCACCTCGTTCGCCAGAGAATACGAGTGAATCTTAAAGCTCAATGTCGGCCCTCGCGGTGTGCGGCAAATTTTCAAGTACTTGCTCGCATCCGAACTCGACAGCATCAAAAAGTGCGAGATCCCCAGTGGACCAGACACTTGAACGAAGTCCTTCAGTTTATTGCTCTTCTTCTCCTTGAGATTCCTCGCCGTGTGTGGCTCCATCACCTGCGCTCATCGTAGTCGTCGTCGTTGTACACACTGGTCAGTCTTCGCCTTCTCCCTACCTCGCGAGTTTCTCGATCCATGCGTCAACATCTGACGTTGCGACGGAAACAATCACTCGCATCGCACCTTTCTCATATCCTCCGTCAATTCTTTCACCGCATCCGCCAACCGTCCGCGCCTAAACACGAACGTTTTCGGTACATCCTTCTTCGACCCACCCGGGCCATCCTCGGAGACGTGCGTCCGCCGCTTTCTTCGTCGCGTCTTCGCCATCGGCCGCGAATGCGATCGGCGTGCGAATCAAACGAACGTCGGTCGATCGTTCGGTCGTCCGCGCCTCCGCGCGTCCGACGGCCAGTGTTTGACGTCGTCGTCGTCGTCGCGGTCAAGTCGAAGTCCAGTTCAGTCGGCGGCGGCTGCGGGGCCTTTATGTGGAAATTTTCCACTGGAAAATGCATTTGATCATCATTTGAGTCTCTTTATATGTAAAAGGCCAAACATGCGTCGCGTTTGATCCCCGTTTGAGTCTCTTTATATGGAAAAGGGCGGTCGTCGGAACGGAATTTTCAAACGCTTCGACCGACAGACGACGGACGACGGACGACTCGGACGGCGGCTCGAACGGCGACTCGGACGACGGCTCGAACGGCGGACGGCGATGGGGATTAAAGGCTTGCCCGCGGTGCTCGAACCGTGGTGCGCGCCGACGCACGTGAACGAGTACCCCGGTGCGAGAGCGGCTGTGGATGCGTACTCTTGGTTGCACAAGGGAACGTACGCGTGCGCGACAGCGCTGGCGACCGGGGATAAGTACTGGGAACGAAGCGGTGAGATGGCACCGTACGTGCGGTATTGCGTGCATCGAGCGAATTTGTTGCGGCATCACGGGATCACGCCGGTGATGGTATTCGATGGGGATCGGTTGCCGGCGAAGCGCGCCGAGGAAGAGGAACGAAGGAGGAAGAGAAGGGAGAATATGGCTGCCGGACACGACGCGAGGGCGATCGGGGACTCGTTCAAGGCGACGAATGCGTTCGCAGCGGGGATGGACGTGACGCCGGAGATGGCGAGGGAGCTCATATTGGTGTTGAAGAGGGAAGGGGTGGAGTTCGTGGTGGCGCCGTACGAGGCGGATGGACAGATTGCTTCACTCGCAATGACGCCGAGGGAGAAAGGAGGGGTTGATTTGGTGTTCACCGAAGACAGTGACTTGGTGGCATACGGTTGCGCCACTGTGATTTTTAAGCTTGAAAAATCGGGCGACGCCAAGGAGTTTCGATTGGCAAACATGTTGGCGGGACCACCCTGCGGCGCGCCGGCGTCGGTTGATCAGGCCGATGGGGCGGCTTCGACGGTGGCAAAGGTCAAGAAGGGTCCGCCGCCGCTCAATTTCAAAGGTTGGGATTATGAACTCTTCTTGAGCCTCTGTGTCATGTCTGGTTGCGACTTTTTGGATAACATCAGAGGTCTCGGAATCAAGAAGATGTATAATATTTTGAACAAATACAGAGATGCCGACGAGGTCTTCAAGAGATTGCGTACTGATCCGAAAGTCCAAGGTAATATTCCAGACGGTTACGAGCACGAGTGGCATAAAGCTAGGCTCATCTTCAAGCACGCTGTCGTTTACGATGTCCATGTGAAAAAGTTGCGTCACCTGTCGCCGTTGCCAGAAACGCTCGAGCTGAATGATTTATCATTCCTCGGCCCAATATTCGACAACGAGCAAGCCCGCTTGATTGCCGAGGGAGAGATCAATCCAATCTCTCGACGTCGTTTCGAAGAGCCACTACCAAAGGCTCCGGCAAAGACAGGTCCCGTGAAGTTTGGCCTCAAGCGTAAACAGGAAAAAGCCAACAAGAAGGACAACACCACTTCGGCGCAGAGATCAATGATGATGAACTTTTTCACAAAGATGATTCCCAAGTCTCCAAAGAAGAGGTCCTCTCCGGCGAAAGAATTGAACGACTACCGAGCCCCAGCGCTCGATGATATTGAAGACGACGATGAATTAGCCATCTTGGACGTTGACGCGCTGACGGGAACGGCGGCTTCAAAAGAAAACGCCTCAACCTCCGGCACAAAGACGACTGAATTGATCAGTGACGACGAGGCGACGCTTAAACCGTCCAACAATGTCTTTCAGAGGTCTACGCCTCCTCGAAAGGCGAATTTCCTCACCTCGCTCTTCTCTCCTTCGCGCGCCAAGAAGACGCGCGTCTCGCCAGAGCAGAGCGTCCACGAGACGTAACGCATTCCACACGTCGCAATTTATTCATTCATTCCACGCGCGTAGCCTTTAAACATTGTAAAAGTAAACATCACCGCAGTGTGCTGCGATGCTTCTCATCGTCGCGTGGATTCGACCATTGACGACGCGGTCCGTCTTCACTGACAGGAATTTGAAAAAGGTTCCCCTTCGGAATTCTTTGACCCTCGAACTATTTTTCGAGTAATGACTCGTCGTTCTGAACCGTCGCGCGACGGTTGGTTTGAACGGAATTATAAAGTTTAATTGTGCAATCTTAAGTGTCGAATGCGCGCGCGCGGTGCTCATACAACGACGCTCCGTCTGTACGCGCTCCACGAAAACATCTGAAAATGTCTCTCCAAACCTACTGCCAAGCGATGACCGCCTACTTTGGCTTGTACGGCGTGACGATGACCATCAACCCGGACAAATTCTGGAGCACGCAGGGAATTATGCCGCTCAAATTCATCTCCCCGGCGGGCCCGGCGAACACGCTCAGTGGCTTTTTCGCCCGCTTCGTCGGCATCGTTTTCCTCACCATGGTCATCTCCAAGGTTAACGGCATGTCTGACAAGTGCTGGGCGCGCCTCGCGAACACGTTCCACGTCACCTCTGCGTGGCTGTGCTACGTCGCAGCGACGACTGTCGGCACCAAGAGAAACCCGTCTCCGTTTGTCGCCACGACGTGGTGGATCCAACTCGCGATGAACGTTGCGTTTTTTGCGTGGGGTGTCCACGCCAGTGGCAGCGTCAAGAAGGCTCTCAAGGCTGATTAAGTCGTTTCTATCCATCGGCTGTAAGTAGTCAAGAGTTGAAATTGAAGCGAGAGAGCCGGCGCCGCTTCGCGTCTCGCCGGCACCTTTTTGCTTTTCTTTCAAGAAGACACGACGTTCGCGCAGTATGATTGTAATAACGAGAAAAATAAACGAGTTTACTAAAGCACGTCTCCGCGTCTTTGTCGTCGAATTCGCTCGCGGCGGGGATCGAGGTGGGAAGACAGAGCTCTCCTTAGAGAAACGCTTGAAATCGGTTTCAAAGTCTAAGTACTACCAGCCTAGCCGGTCCGATCTCGTCTATCGACGCCATATGTCTCCGAACACAACCCCACCATATCGAACATCACCATGTAAAAGATTTACGCTTGGTTGATGGTCGCCTTCTTCTTTTGCCAGAGAAGGTCAATGGCAGAGTCGGATTCACCCTGCGTGCGTAAACAAGCGTCATGCCTTTGTCAGTCTCGCGTCGTCTCGAAGGAAAAACTCTCTGCCAGTCACACCAATCGAACCGTCGGGTCGCCTTGACCGCGCGAGCGATGCGATGCGACGCTCACGTCTACGCCTCGCGCGCACGCCTCGCGCGATGCGACACCCAGCGACCGGATCCTCCCCCGAAGCGCCCGCCTCGGAGCGCCCGCGCGTAGGTCAAAAGCCCTAGCCCCAAACAGATCCTCCGTTCCGTACCACCACGCGCGACCGACGCGCGCCAACCCCGACGCCGTAAAACGATCGGCATAAAAACTACTAATTCCCTCGAATCTCCTCGTCGTCGTCGTCTCAACGCACCTTGCTGCGCACGTAGCCAGAGAGCGCCACGGTCGTGTACTGCCCGCTGTACACCCCGTTCGCATCCAAGTGACCGACGTTGAGCTGCACGCTCGCCTTGTCCGTCGCCGTGATGAGACGGTTCGTCCAGCTGCACTTGCGCGGGATGTAAAGATCCACGTTTTCACCTTCGGCGTTAATCATCCTTTCCGATAACTTCGTGCGTGCGTCGCAGAGAGGCGGTTCGGGCCTTCGCGATCCGCTGCGAAAAGCCTCCTCCTCCTCGTCGCTCCAACACGCAAGTCCTCGCGAGGGCAAAGTTATCCCATAATACTGTTTACACATACACTATATCCAAATGTCCGATCGCAGTACACGTTTCCTCGCCATGCTATTTTTACATACCTTTAAACATTACTATAGTATGTTAATCAGGACCCGATTGGAATGTAAATAAATAAAAAATTGGAAAGCGAAACGGACGAGCCCCGGCGTCGACGTCCGCGGGCGCCGTCAGTCTGAAGAACGACGAACGATGTCCGCGGCTTTGAGCTTTAGCGCGTCCGTGAGCGGCGCTCGCGTGGCGGTCAAGGTGCGTCGGAGCGACGGAGACGATGGATTTTTACGGATTTAATCACGCGCGCGCGTGTAGTGGTGACGCGGGGCGTCCGTGCGCGTCGCGCGGACGACGCGTGGGATGCGATGCGGTCCGTGTGCGGATGCGCGCACACGGGGCCTCCCGAGGGCGTCGACGTCGGCTGGAACGATGGGCTCGGAAGTTTTGACGAAGACGACGCGACTGACGAAACGCGTGGATTTTGGCGCGAAATACGCAGGAAGAAAAGAGAGTGAGCGGTGCCCGCGCGGCGCTGCGCGTGGAGAACCGGGTTGCGGTGCGTGTGCGCGCGTTGATTTCGACCTCAACCTAGAGGTTGTGGAACCCTATTCTGCTCTGCTCTGCGCGCGTCACCCGAAGAAGAGGAAAAAGTCTAGAGAGGGACGACGCGCGCGTTTACGGGGGGAGACGCGATTCGTGCGATGTGAATGCCGAGACTGACTTGTTACCCGTGCGCGCGTTTGTTTTCCGATTGCCCACAGCTTCGTTTTACCCGCGGAGGTCGCAAGAAGGAACCGTTTTACCGCCTCATCGCCATCGACTCTCGCGCTCGCCGCGACGGTCGACCGATCCAACAGCTCGGCTGGTACGATCCGATCAGAAAGCAATCCAACTTTGACGCCCCGGCGATCAAGGACTGGATCTCCAAGGGTGCGCAACCGTCGGAGACCGTGGGTGCTTTGCTTAAGAAGGCGCTCATCATTTCCTAAGCGCGCGGAAATCGTCGAGACGTATGTTAGGAGAGGAGGCTGCTTCATTTTTTAGTCTATTTGTGTAATCGGACGCATCATTTGCTTCAACGCTTCTTCGTGCTCGCCTAATCGTCGGTTTGTTTTTGTGTTTAGCATGTGGTGTGTGTGTGTTACAAATTCGTCTAGTGTACAGTGGCGTTTCTACTGTCCATTGAGCTCCATGGCAATCTCGGCGATGGCAACGTGACGTCGAGGAGATGCGATGCCCGGAGCGAGACTTTGCCGCAAGATTTTGTCAATATATCTAATCATGCCTTCACCAAAAACATTAATCATGGCATCGATGTCGTTACGATACTTGGACAGCGATACGGGAGAGGTTGAGTCGATGGCGCTGTCAAAAGTATCGATGACGTGGGCGATGATGGCGTCCTGGATGACGATGGCGTCGTGTTTGCATGCCGCTTTGTAAATTTGATTCATTCTTTTCGGATGGAATTCATCCAATCTGGAGAATTCTACAAAGGACTTTTCAATCAAGTCTTTATATTCCTTCAACTCGAAGCGCGTGGCGAGGGATAGCACTTCCTCGAGTCGCTCGTGGAGAAAGGCGTGGTCTCGCAGAGATGACGTCTCTCGCACAGTACCAGAGTAGATGAAATCCATCATAGATTCAAAGGCGTTCGAACGCACGTCTGAAAGATCAATCGCGGTGGAGTCGTCTTCTCGACGCTCTCCAGAGTCGAGAAGTGCCAAGAAGGCGTCCGACGCGTGAGTGAAAGCCATACGATGAGCCTTGTAATCTCTTCGCGATCCGTCGCCGTCACCGTCTTCTGGAGTCACGGCAAAAGTGACATCGCAGAGATCAGGATCCCTGAAAGCACTGAAGGGAAGGTGCTCTTCAGCTGTTGGAGTCGACGGTGGTGGCATGGACGCGAGAGACTCGCTATCCTTGGGTACCAACTTTGATTTGATTTCCCGGAGAGCTTCCAACACGACATTTACCACCCGCGCCCCTCCTTGCATACGCGACGTAGACTGTGACAAGTCCACCGACTCAGCAGCCGATCCAGAGAGCAGAATGCCCGATAAAACTTTCAAACCACCTTTTTCGATGAAAATGAGACGGAGGTTTTCCGGCTTGCACAACCAAGCGAGTGCGAGCGTCATGCGTTGGCGCTCGAGGGGCTTGCCCGTGCTGACCACGTAAGCGAGGTAGTTGAGAATTTCTGCTCGCTGGCTATTATCTTCCAAACGCTTCAATGTTTTCGTGACGCAAGTCTTTGATGCTTCGACGCTGAGTTCGCTATACTTGAGCCGCATGAAGGCGTTGTGCTTGATCATCTTCGAGACATTGTCTGGATTTGCCGACACCCCGTAGATGGCAAACGCGGCGTTGTGTTGCAAATTCTCAACGATGCGTCTTGCATCGCTCTCAATCTCCGAGTCTGACTTTCCGTTCGGATGGATTCGTAATCTATCGGCAACACTATCGACGTCTGTTTCCAATAAGTTCAACAAGGGTGAGAGACCGTTAGAGTAACAAATTCCAACTTGGTTGTCACCGAGTTGAGCAAGCCTTCCCAGAGCGAACGCAGCCATTTCTCGAAGACCAGGCTCCCGGTGGCTCAGCATCTTGATAAGCGATTCCATCGCACCTCGCTGGACAATCTTCGTCCTGTAGTCTGGATCACCCAAAGGAGTGGGATCGAGACGTGCCGCGAATTGTCCAATCAACAGAGCAGCCTCGCGCTGGCTCTCCGAGCAGGTTGACTTGAGAAGCTCGATCACCGGTTGAAGAGCTCCTTCGTCGAGCACACGACGTTTGATGTGAGCTGATGAGTGCACCAAGTTTCCAATAACACCGATTGCCTCTTTATGGACGCTAGAATCGTCCGAACGAATCATAAAGATCAGCTTGGGAAGAGCGCCGCATTCGACAATCTGGTTTTTGTTCTCGTTGTTTTTGAACGCGAGAGTACGCAGAGCGCTCGCAGCGGCTCGTTGCACCTTGGGATCCTGAGCATCCAAGAGCTTCACAATCGGAGGAATACCTCCAGCGTCTCTGACCATGGTTTTAATGCGGTTGTTTTCATGAGCCAGGTTCGTTATCGCGTCAGCAGCTCGCCTAGCGACGCTAGCACCCGCAGAGCCAACCGTGTACGGATGGTAGCGCTTGAGAAGCGGAATCAACTGCTCTATGCCATTCTTCGAGTCGATTTTGAGCGATGAAGCAACCTGGTTTTGGTTTGACGTCTTCGTCGCAAGTAATCCGATGACGTAGCACGCCTCTTTTTCGATTTCGCTGATTCCTGGTACCTCCATCTCTGAAACGAGATTATGCTCTTGCAGAATGCGGCACTTGTGTAGAAGCGTCAAAATGGGCACAACAATGCCGACGTGCGAAGATCGACCATCGGTATCACCCTCCATGAGGAAACCGCAGATATCAGACATGTCGTCGTCTTTAGCATGGCTCTTTTTTAAAGTAGTGAGGCACTCGATACTCGCAGCGCAAATACCATTCAAATCTTCTTCTAAGAGCTTGACGCGCCCGTCAACATCCCAAAACTCCTTTGTGGCATTGAAGTAAGCGGCCTCATCGAGCTCTTCTGATTGCGGAGCATCGTTGAAGATTTGGATTATCTTGCGCAGAAACGTTTCCACCTTGGAATCAGGAAATCGGTCGAGACCCAGACCTAGGCTATCCAGTTTTATCTTCAACTTGCTCGTGCAGATGTGCGTTCGTCTATCAGAACAGATCACTTCCAAGATGTGGTTGTCAAACCCAAGGGATGACGGAGGCGAGTCCTTGACGAGCTCAGCGAGCGCACGGAGAGATCGTTTAAGCTTTTCGACGTCCCAACCCGATATTTCCGTGACACGTTCCCTCTTTTTATCCGTATTCACGCTCGGTTTGTAAAGATTGTGCACCAACCTGTGATGCTCTTCGAAGGACAGTACACACGCCGAGGTGATTCGGGACACGGACGAGTCTTTCGATTCGAGTAGCTTGATCAATCGGTCTGAAGTGGCACCGTCATTTGCAAAGAGATCTCTCAGGGTTGGGTTTCCACGCGCGAACATTGTGAGCGCCCCGATCGCCGGCATGGTGAGAAGTGGGATTTCTGCGCTAATCAACTTGGATCGGCTTCGAGCCTCCTTCTCTTTCTTTGTCATCGTTGGAAAGTTCAACAGATCAAGAATGACCGGTCTGACGATGTCAAAATGCACCATAACTTCGTCCTGGACGACTTTGGAAGACTCCATTGAAGACACTTTCACCGCGAGCGCATCCATCATGTAAGAATTGTCGCCAGCGGCGATACATGCCAACGTCGTGCAAAGGTTTGCTTCAGAGCGAAGGTCTGGTTTGTTGAGCTTTTGTCGGTAGCCAAAGAGAGGTACGAGGTCTTTCACCAATTTATTGGCATCGGTGAGTGTGAACGGATTTACGCTCATGATGGCAGCGAGTTGAGACAGACTCTTTGCTACTGCTTCAAATCCCAAAGCGCTCTTTGATTCCGACTTGGCCACTTCGACAAGAATTTCGTGCACATTCAGCTTGAGTATGATGTCGCGCATTGACTCTTTCACAGAGTTACTCTTGTGATTCTCGATCACGCCGACCAGTGCATCGGCGAGTTCAAGACGTTTCGCAACTATCGGTCGAAGAGACTCAATAGAATCCGAAATTATACCTACTGCGTATCGCGCGAGCTTGCGTTTGAACCTATCCGTCAACCGGGGATCAATAAGAGCAGCGGTGCGGCTTTTATGAGGCACCGACACCTTCAGCTTGGGCAGACGCAAAATAATACTGCACAAGTCATGGATGGCGTTTTCACTCGATTCTCCTTTTGGTAACCCTTGCAGCGCCGTCTTGACGTTCGAGAGCTGATGATAGAAAAATTCCATCAACCTTCTCGCGAATTGACTGTAGTCGTTATTCAGAGTGATGACGTACGCGTTCATCCGCTCTCGGACACATTCTCCTTCAGATACGTGTCCGATCGCGTGTGCACTATTCATCACCCAGGTAACAAAATGCACATCGGAAAGAAAGTTCTCTGGAGACACCGCGGCTGCAGAAAACGTCTTTATAGGTTGCAGGACGACGTCGTACACCGCTCGCGCGCAATACTCAAAACTGGCGATGATAAACTTCATGGCCTGTATCATCGCCGCCATATGCTCGCAGTTTCGTCCGTACTCGTCCCTGAGATTTCCGCAAGCCATGTCCTCGAGCGTCTTGTTGAGATTGGATAGTATAAACTGCGAGTTTTTTGGATTGACGATGTCTAGAGTCTTGGAGGTCTTTGGATTGACGCTCAGCAGCTTGCACCAGCTCTCGATCAGCTTGGTTTCTTCACCGCACCAGGGCTTTTCCAGGTCTTTTAGCGAGCGCACACCATCTGCCAACGCGAACGCTTTCGCACAAGCCGGAAGAATGCTGAGTATCTGCTCCATCATCTGTTTGTCGCACCTCGGCCAGCTGCACCGAAGAACCGAACCCGAAGATTTGCCAAATGCGCGCTCGACCGAAGCCTCTATGTTCGCCAAGAGACATTCCTCCGGTTCCTTCAGACACCCACAAACAAACAACTTTGTCACGAGACCCTCCACCGAGCGCTCCCAAGCCTCAAACAACGCGTCATCCTCATCCTCTCTGCGCGACTGCGTGCCCAACAACGTCCCGCGCCACTCTGACCGCGCCGCCACCGCGCCGCCGTCCAACTCCGCACGCGATCGCTTCCCACCAGACATCTGCCCCGCCTCCGCCTCGGCTCCACTCATCCTTCTCTCAGTCCCTCGGTCCGTTTCAGTCCCATCCGCGCTCGTCCCCTTCACGACCTTCGGACTCGACTGGGCAACCGACGCCGCGGCTCCGTCCCGCAGCTCCTTCGCGCGACGCGACTCTCTCGCCAACGCAACCACCGCGCTCCACGGTCCAAGCAACCGCGGTGGAACGCGCGATCCGACCTCTTCTTTACTTTCGTGTGATTTTCTCCGTTTCTTCCGAGTCTCATCCTCCGCCGACATGACGGACGGGCGTTCTGGCGTCGAGTCTAGTCGTCGGTTTCAAAATGGAATGATTCAGGTTCTCCACCTCCTCCTCCTCCTCGTCGTCGTCGTCGCGCGGCAATTTCGCCCGTGACGGACAGACGGTGTGCGTCGTCGTCCGGTCCGTCAGTTTTCACTCCTCGACGATGCGCCACCGATGAGACGAAACGACGACGTGTGGCGAGGCGCGCGCGCGGTTTACCGGTTTTCTCTTCTTTGAGAATGAAGTGAGTCTCTACGATTGGTAATAAAAAGCAGCTATTGTTGAATGAATTGAGTTGAATGATGCGCGCGCTCTCGCGCTCACTCTGGTGGCATGATACCGAGAATCTCATCCTCGCGGAAGAGGTGGTACTCCTTCTCACCCATTTTGACCGGTTCGCCGCCGAATTCGGGGAGAAGCACCGTGTCGCCGCTCTTGACGTCTGCGCGCGAACGAAACGAATGTAAAACGTGGAGAGAGACGCGCGTCAGTCGATCGTTCTTCTTTTCTAAAGAAGAAAATAAAACAAAGAGAAGAAAACCACCACCTCTCTCGCGGTGGGTTTTGCGCGCGCGAGCTCGCGCAATCTCGAAAGACGCGAGATCCATCGTCTCTTCGCTACGCACCCAACGGCACCAGTTCCCCGCTCACGGTTCTTCTTCCGGGACCGACAGCCATCACCACCGCCTCGTTCGCCTAGATTGAAAAGAAAAGGAGGAGCGCGGCGTCGACACGCCGTCCGTTCATCGTCTCGTCAGTCCCCCGTTCGTCTTTCCGTCGTCGTCGTTGTCGTCGATCCGCGCGCGCGCGGAACGAACGAAATCGAAATCGAAATCGAAATCGAAGCCGCCTTCTCTTCCACCCGCCGAGTCGAGTCGAGTCGGTCGACGCACCCGTTTCCCCGTCATGGTTTCCGGAAGCAGCACCCCTCCCACGGATTTCGTCGGTGGGGTGATCTTCTCCACCAGCACTCGGTCCATGAGCGGTCGAAGCAATCGTCGCGTCGCCATCGTCGTCGTCGTCGTCGTCGTCGTCGTCGTCGCGCACAGTGACGCGCGTGTGTGTCGAGCGGACCCTCGGGGGTGGAAGTTTCGTTTGAGTCGTGGTCGTGATGACGAGTCATGACTCGACTCTAGGCATTCAGCCTCGGCCTCGGCCTCTTCTGCCCGGCGGTTGAAGAAAGGAACGAACGAACCCGGACGACGACTTGATTCGAGTCGAGTGCGCGCCTCAGTCGACGACGACGACGACGACGAGCGGGGACGAAGGATTGAGCGCGGGCGCGTCTTCTTCGTCTTCTCCTCGTCGGCGTCTAGGATGGGTTCGACGCTCGGTTCGGGAACGGTGAGAGCGGCGTCCGCGTCCGTCACCGATCGAAGACGAGCGGGATCACGGCCGAGGATGAGGAGCCGAACGATGGCCGTGGGACGGCGGATCGCGACAGTGGACGACGGAGAGGCGTGCGCGAAAACGCTGGGGACGCTGGTGCGGGAGATGAGCGCGGAGGCGATCGCGAAGCGAGGGACGTTTTCAATCGCGCTCGCGGGCGGGTCTCTGGTGAAGATGCTTTGCGGATTGGACGCGGGGGACTCGGACGCGGTTTCGTGGAAGGATTGGCGGGTGTTTTGGGTGGATGAGCGGTGCGTTGGACACGATGATGAGGAGTCAAACTATGGAGGGGCGATGCGGACGCTGTTTCGGGATGTGGCGATTCCGAGGGAGAATTTGTTTGCCATTGACGAGACGTTGTGTCCAACCAACTCCGGTTCGGCGACGAGGTGCGCCGAGGCGTACGAGAAAGACCTTCGGGGCGTGGTGGAGCGAGGTGAGATTGAGCTGAACGCCGATGGGCTACCGGTTTTCGATGCGCTTCTTCTCGGTTTCGGTCCGGATGGTCACATCTGCTCGTTGTTTCCCAACCACGAGCTCTTGGACAGAAGCGAAGCGTGGATTTTACCGATCGCCGATTCGCCAAAACCGCCGCCCGAGCGCATCACTTTTTCTTTACCCGTCGTCAACGCGGCCCGGACCAAGGTGTTCGTCGCCGTGGGTGAGGGTAAGGCGGACATGACGGCGCGTATCTTGCAGGATGCTCCGCAAGATGGCTCCATTCCGGCGGCGCTCGTTAAAGGCGACGTGAGGTGGATCGTGGACAAAGCGGCGAGCCAAAAGTTAAATTCCGAGTAAAATGTTGTAATGTTATAACTCTCTCTGGCGCGCGCGCACGCTTTACTTTTACTGTGGACATTAAAACACTGTAGTCTTTGGTTTGTAATCCTCCCCTTCGACGATTCGTTCGTATACACGAGCGCGTTCCTTCAATTTTGCTTCGCGCTCGCGGTCACTGCAAAACTCGAGCACATGGTCCTCATTCTCTCTTCGGATCAATTGAAGCGCTTGAACGATGTCCACCCCATAGTGTTCGAATGGACTCGGCTCATCTAGTTTTACGGACTCGTCGTAGAGATGTTCTGGGAGATTGTCAACCTCTGCCTCATCCCTGGCGGCGTGCTTGATCCGAACCTCTTGAACCTCGGCCATTTTCTTCTCCACAGCTGGTTTGATGGCTGGATCTAATTTGTGCGCCCGATAGAGGTCTGCCTCGGCGGTGGCTTCTTTTGGATATTGGGCACCAACCGGAGAAACCTTGTTCATCTTCAAACGCGCGCATGCGCGCCGAAACAGCGCTTTAGCCTTCACCTTGAAATCTTGAGGCGACAGATTGGTGTGCAAAACGTCTCCACAATAAAGTTCACTCTCGGCATAGTTACCTTTATCGTAATTCAGCAACGCCAGGTTGAGATATACCGATCGTGCCGCTTTAAAGATGATTAGATTTCTCTCAGCTCCTCCGGGGTTAACCTCTTCGTCTTCAGGTTCGACGACGTGGAGAATGTCTGCAGCGGCGAGCCATTTGTGTTCAGCTCGATCGAGCCTCCCAAATCCGTACAGACGCTTCCCTAGATCGTTCATTTCGTTTGCAAATTCGGCGCGCTCTTGTGGAGACATGTCGAATTTTCCTTTCCTTGCGGTTTCGCATCGAAGTATTTCGATTTGACCCGCACATGTCGCGCTCTCAATGTCATCGCCGCACGGCTCCATATCATTGAGAGTCGCTTCGCCTTGGCTGACAAAGGCACATTTGTCTCCAATTTTTAGGCCCAAAGCTGCAGCCTCTACACCACTCGGCTGAGATCCATCTTGCATCGTGAATTCAACTCCCTCTTGCCAAGGTTCGTTGCCAATCTTCAGTCGAATCGTGACCTTGGAGTTCTTCGTGACAATGGGCTCGTCGCACCTTTCATGCGCACCTTCCACAACAGAACGAGTGACGCCTCCAGGCGAGACGATTTCGCTCTCATCTGGGTCGTCTCCAGGCCCTGCGCAGTACACCCAATCGAAGAGTTGTTCCATGGCTCTCGGTCGGGAGAGGCGTTACGCGTTACGAAATGGTGATGATGCGAGCGACAGGACAGCTCAGCTAGTAGTCTCGCGAGGCGAAAAGACGGGTTAACAAGAAATTTCTGAGCAGGTCTCACCTACTATTACAAACCAAACCAATCTCGATTCGTATGCTAAGATTTAGTACTTCATGCCTTCACGCAAGATGTCGTACGGGATCGGGGTCAAGAGCTCCGGCTTGACGCTCTCGAGGACGAAACCTTCACGCGGGGCGCCAGTCACCGGGCGCTTGGTGGTGATCTTCTTGCCAGCCAACTTCGCTTCGTGGTGCGCCTTGTCGTTAGCCGCACGACGGGCGAGGAAATCTTCACGGCAACGGGAGTGTTGCACGTGCTCGATGCGCACGTGAATGCGCTTGCGAGCAATGCGACCGCCGATTTGCTTGTTAATCTCCACACCCACCGCGCGCGGCGTCACGTTCCAGACAACGCCAGTACGACCTTGGTACTGCAAGTACGGCATACCCTTTTGCTGCGCCGAGTTCACCTTGATGTCAACATAGTCACCGATGCGGAAAGTACGCAAGTAGGTGGTGGTGTTCAAAGTACCGTGCTCACGGAAGCCACGGGAGAACAAGTTGCGAGTGCCGTGGCGCAAACCACGGGATCGGGCGCGTTGGTTACCCATCTGTCGTCGAAAGAAGAAAATCACAGCCGTCAGTACGTAGTTCGAGCGCCGCAAGCGCGAAAGGACTCCCTCGAGTCTCTTTTCCAACCGCCAATCAGACACACGCGCGCCGTCCCACGCGCGCGCGCCTTTGAATCACCCGACCCCTCAAATCTTCCTAGGGCTTTCCCCGAGAGCCAACCCAGCGAAGACGATGCCCGCCGACCGCGCGTCCGCCGACGTCCAAGTCTCGTCGAAAACGCGCGCGATCACCGCGGAACGAAACGTATCAACGTTTGCGTGCGTCTCCGCTCGTCATCAACGCTCGCCATCGACGTCGTCGACGCCGTGACAACTCCCCTCTCGAGCGCTAGGGTCAAACGCCTCGGATCGCCCGCCCGCCGCGGGTCCCGCGCATCCCTCCGTCACGCGCGACGTTCGCGCGCCACACCGCGATCACTCGGCGCACGCGTCCCGCGTGCATCCGTTCGGTCCTTTCCGCACCCCCACTCGTCGTCGCCTCGAGTCTTTCGTTCGTACCTTGTGCTACGTTCGACGCGCGTCGGAAAGGCGGACGTCTCGAGGCGTTCGCCGAGTTTCTTCCTTCCTCGCCCGCTCTTCCGTCCGTCCGCGGGTCCGATGTATCAAACTTTTATACGTGAGCATTTAACGAGTGATGACCCAGGAATTAGGTTGGGACTCACTCGCTTCATCGCGCACACACGACAACAGGACCGGAAAAAGCGAAAAGCCTCCACGAAGACGTCTGACTGACGAGTCTTGAACCGTCACTTTAGTGGGGGTGCCTCCACTCATTTTAATGTACATTAGTGGCGTTAAACCCTAGTACCTCGACCCAGACCCATTTTTTTGCGCTCGTCTCGGTCGCGGTCTCTGTCTGGAACGCACCGCTTCGGCCGGCACACGACGACGACGACGACGACGACGATCTTTTGGAGGGGTAAAAGATGAGCGGGGCGTACGATGAAGTCGACCTCGAGGACATGGAGTGGAACGAAGACCTCAAGGCGTACACGTATCAGTGCCCGTGCGGTGATTTTTTCCAAATCACCCTCGACGAGTTGAAGGCTGGAGAGGACATTGCGCACTGTCCTTCGTGTTCTTTGGTTCTTCTCGTGGTGTACGAACCGGATGATCTTCCTGAAGACGAGGAGGAGGCGTGTAAGAGGGCGAGGAGTTAGTTGGGGGTGAGGGCGGTGACCGAGGACGCTCGAAGTTGGGAGCGGCGGCGGCGGCGGCTGGCCTGCGCGGCGGCTGGCCCACCCAGATTTAGTTAGTGATGATTGATTTTTAGCGCATAGTTAGGTGTAAACGCGAAAACGTAGTCAAGATTTATGACGATTGATGCGCTACGCGTTCTGCTACGGTTCTTCTTCTACTCTCTATCATACAAGTTGAGCTACCTAGTTGACAAGATCAGCGAGCGCTTTTTCCACCGTCTCCCCGACGCGCGCCTGTTTCGCGACCGTCTCGATCGCTTGAAGGTTCTGAGTAGCGTTCTCCACGTGATTCTCGGCTTTTTCGTCGTTTGGTGCCAAATTTCGGAAGAGACGCGCCGCCTTGGCGTATTGCACGGTGATTCCCACGCGAACTTCGGGACGAATACCGTCTCGGCGAACCGCGTCTAAAGCGGCGGGCGCCAACACATCTACCACCTGACGGATGAGACGAAGTGATTCGGCCGCGTTGCCGCGCTTCCAAGCGACTTCTGCGAGATGCAAACGCGCCGAGGTGAGCGCTAGACCGCTTCCATCACCGCGCGTTCGACTCAGAATTGATGCTCCTCGTTCGAGTAGAGTCTTCGCTTCGTCTAAATGGTCGAGCTTCATCAACACCAAGGCGAGCGATTCGCATGCCCCAGCGATTTTGACGTGGTCTTCCCCCACCATGTGTTCTAAAGTATCTAATATTCTCCGCCTCACCCGTTCCGCGCGCTCGTATTCCTCGCAATCCCAGAGCAGCTGAGCGAGTCTCTTCAACCGCCGCAAGCACGCGTCAGTGTGCGCCGCTCCAATCTCTTCGCTCACCTTGATTGACCGCTCTAAAAGCACGATGGCGTCGCTTTTCCGCCCATTACGACAGAGAACTTCCGCCATGTGGTACAGAGTCGTCGCGTACTCCGGATGATTGACCCCAAGAGTGGCTTCCTTGCGTTCGAGCGACTTGGCGTACAGATTGTACGCTCCGTCGACGTCGTCCTGAGCCAGACGACACCCCGCCAAGTTGTGCAGAGCCGTGCCGACGGCTGGATGCGTCTCACCGAACGCTTCGCGCAAAATCTCCAGCGCTTGCGCGAATAAAGACTCCGATTCTCCCCATTTTCGCTCTATTCGGTTGAGCTCGGCGAGGTTGTTGAGCGCCGCCGCCACGTGCGGATCCTTCTCCCCGAACCCCTTCTTTGCCTCCAACAGCGCCCGCTCCAGGTACCTCCTCGCCTCGTCGTACTTTTTCTCTTGCACCAAACCCCTCCCCATGTCCGTGTATATCCTCCACTGCGCCGTGGACTTGTTCGACGTCGGCGGCGCCTCGGCTCCCCCTCCCATCGTCTTTCCGCCCGCGGCCGCGGACCCTTCCTCGCACGCCACCGACCCGGCGAACCCGAACGCGCACGCACCGAAAACGACGCTCTCCCCCGTCCCCGATCCTCCCCATCCCGGGCGTCTCCCAGACCCGCGCTCGCGTCTCGTCCAACCGCCCGATGCCGATGCCGATGCCGATGCCGTTGCCGTTGCCGACAAAGCCGATGCCGACGACGTCGACGCCGACGCCGAAACCGACGTCCCCCTCCACCGCCTCCCTTCCGTCCCGGCTGTCGTCGCCGCCGCCCCGACGCGCCTTCCCCGCCAGGACCACCACCACCCGGCGACGACGGACGACGACGACGACGACGACGACATCCCCCGGTACCCCATCGGGACGTCACTCGCGCGCGTCACTCGCGTTCGATCGACCGTCGTTCGTTCGACCGACCGATCGATGGACCGATCGATCGATCGATGGATTCCGTTATTAGTCGGTCGATTTCGTTATTAGTCGGTCGATCCATCGGTCGGTCTCCCGAATCGCGTCCATCCGTCCGTCCGTCCCGTCTCGTCCGTCTCGTCTCGTCTCGTCCGTCTCGTCCTGTTTATGATTTTACTATGTGTAAACAGTCACGACGATGACTTTTGATGACGCATGCAGAGGAGTGAGTGAGTGGCCACGCGGACGTTGTCGAACGAAGAGACGCGATGGCGCGATGGTGCCGCGCTGGCGATGTCGACGTCGCGTCACGTCACACGCGGTCCGTCGAACCGTCGGAGCGGACCGGACGACAGACACCCCGACCGAGCCGAGCCGACCCGGGTCGAGACGGAGGAAACCTCGCGCCTCGAGAACGTCGCCTCGTCCCGCCCCGTGTCGTCTCGTGAGAGTCAACGACAGAGGACGGGCGAGCGTCTCCGGCCCGTGTCGAGACGACGTTTCAAAGAGGCGACGACGAAGGACGAGCGGGGACTCGGGGGCGTTCGCGCGGATCGTCGAGCGCGAGACTCGCGGGCGTTCGCGCGGGCGTCCGTGAGTTCGTCCGTGAGTTCGTCCGTGAGTTCGTCCGTGAGTTCGTCCGTTCGTCTGCCGACGGAGAGCATGGAGACGACGACCAAGCCGAAGCGCGCGTCGACGTCGATTGGTGGTGTTGATGGAGTCGGATTGAACGACGCGCGCGCGGGAGGAAACGATGAGAAGGATGATGAGCGACAACAACAAGAACGAGGACGAGGACGGGGCGAACAGCGAGCGACGACTTCGACGTCGGATGGGGAACTGGCGGTGTACGGCGAACGCGTGGAATCGATGAGAGGATTGTTGAGAACTCTGGAAGGGTTTGAAACCCTCCGAACGCTGCGAGTGCACGCGTGTGGGTTGAGGGATATGGATGTGGACGTGTTGACGCGGTGCGTGGCGTTGGAGGAGCTGGATTTGAGCTCTAACGAAGTGACGCGGATGCGCGGTTTGGGCGGGTTGAAGAAGTTGCGAACGCTGAGCTTGGCGAGCAACGCGCTCGAGACTGCGGATGGTTTGAACGAGGCGGTGCCGACGCTGGAGAGGGTGAATTTGTCTAATAATAGGATCAAGTCGTTGAATGGATTGAATCGAACCGATGGGGCCGAGTGGTGCGTACGAGCGCTCGACGTGCGAGGCAACGCGTTGGAGAGCTTTCAAGCCATGCGAGCGCTCGGGACTTTGACAAAGTTGGAATCTCTTCGGTGTAAGACGGAGGCAGACTCTGTGTTGGAAGAGGAAACCAACTTGATCTGTGGCGCTCCCACGTATCGCACCACCGTAGCGTCCATCGTTCCATGGCTGAATCACTTGGACGGCGCCGTCGTGAGCATTGAAACGAGCACGAGAGCCATGTCGAGGACGCTCAGTCGCACCGCGCCGCCGCAGCAGATTGGGAGCATGACCCCGCCGAATGCGGAGCTCATCTCTCGCACGCCGAGTAAACCGCACGCAACGGTCGAATTAACTCCGGCAGAGAGCGATGATTCCGAGGCTGATCCCGTAGTCGTCGTCGCGCGAGCGGTTCAAGTCAACATGCGCGACCCGCAACGGAGCATTGACTTTGATCAGGTGCTTCGCGTGCGAGAAGAAGCCACGCAAACGGAGATTGACCCCGAGGTTGCGGCGGTGGAGATGCAGCATAAAGAGATTCAAGTGGGTGACGAGGACGATTTCGAAGATTCTGTCAGAAATCGTGTAGAAGTAGAAAAATTAAGATCCGACTTGAACGTCGCAGAGCAGACGATTTCGCGCATGGTTGGCAATGATGTCGGAGCGTGTGAGCGCATTCAAGAGTTGGAGTCGACCCTTCAGGCTGTTCGGATAGAGTCGGCTGAAAATCTCGCACAGTTAAAGGCCATGTACGAAGAAGAGCAAAATGTGATGCTGAATGAGTGCGTGCAAGAGGCTCGCAAAGAATCGTCGGCGTACGTCAGCGTCGTTGAAGAGAATTCTCGCCTCATCGAGCACGTTCACGCCCTGGAGACTGAGGATCGAAAGCTGAGAGAGACTCTCGCTTTGGCGAAACAAAACCTTGAAAAGCAAACGTTGCAAAACGAATCGTTAACGAAGGCGCTAGAAGACGCAACCGAGTCTCGTCGACAGGCGGAGTTAATGAGCGATGAGCTCGCACGAGTCGTAGAGGATCAACGTTTCAAGTTTAACGAGACCAAGGCGCAACTCGATCAGTATCAGTCAGACGTGATCTCGCTGACAAACGAACTCGAAAAGGCGCAGACATTCATAGAGAAGCTCTCCAGTGAGCATGATAATATTGAAGACACTCTCGTGGCGATCGAAAAGGCGGAAAGGGCCGCCGTCATGAGAGAGGCGAAAGCGCGCGACCGTGAGAGATTTGCGGAACAGCTCATCCTTGACGTCGAACAGTTGCAGTCGCAATTGCAAACTTCGGCAGAAGGACTCACGGTGAAAGACAACATGATTCAACACCAGGGGGAGCTCATCAAATCTTTGCGAGAGGAGGCCATTAGACTGAGGGAAGAAAAGTCTGAAGTGTCAGAGTCGAGCGAGCTCCTAGTACTCAAAGGTGAAGCGCAAGTGAACGCTTTGACGGAGGAGTGCAGGGTTCTCGTCGACCAGGTTGAAGGACTCGAATTGAATGTCAACGATCTCCAAGCTGCTTTAAACGAAGCTCAGGTGGATCACGCGGGCTACGAGCATGCAATCAAAAATGCAAAGAACGCCGTCTCAGAACGCGATGACATCATCGTGGCGCTCGAGGGACAGGTCTCGCACTTAACAGAGACACTTGCGAGCAGGGATACCGTCGAGCAAAGGACAATACAGGAACTTAAAAATCAAATGGCTGATTTAAGCGAGCAGCTCGAGATTGCACGTGCGAAAGCTTCCAAGTGGGAGTCTAGAGCCGCTGCGGCGCAGGAGGAGAGCGACGGTCTCGTGCGCGAGGCATACAGAAAGGTGGACGAAACGGAGATGGAAATGCGCGGGCTACTCCTCGAGATGGCTGAGGAAAGGAGCTTCAACAAAGAGAGAATGGAAAAAATAGCTAGGCTTATTCATTACGACACCATGGGGTCCATAGATCACGGACTGCCAATGTAATTGAACTTATTAGTGCACGCATACGATGGGACAGAGGAACGACGTGACAAGACTCGGTCGTCAAACGCACGCTTATAGGGACGAGACTACCCGACTAGGACCAGAACCTATGACGTTAAAAAGACGAAGACAGTCATACTCTCGCTCGTGCGTTCTTTGCCTCGTGATATCAGCAACGATACCTTGGAGCTATTTGCGAACCAAGTTCTTCCAAAGTCCCAACACTGCCGTCATTTTAACCGTCCAAGGGACGATAGACAGCGACCAACTCGAGCAGGCGGCGGCTAGAGTTCTATTGTCACACATTTCACGACACCATCATCTTTACGAGCCAGTAATCGTGTATGAAGGGAGGAAGCACGATTGGTACAATGTTGTATCTTTGCTCGTCAAAGGCTCGCGGATCGCTGAACGCGAAGCGTATGGAGACTCGTACGATCTTTTCTCTGGAATTTATGGCGCAGCTGTAAAACCTGCATCAATAAGATGGCTAACACACAATTCAACGCCCAAGTTTGCCTGGATAATTGAGCCAGATGTGGTCTACTTTGGTTCTAAATGGACGACGTTGTTCAAAAAGTTTGCGGGGTCAGACGCAGACTTGATCGCGTTCAACACAACTTTCCGATACAATGGCAATAAAACGCGCTGGCATCACTGGCAACACTGCACGTTTTGCCAATATTTAACGCAGTCTGAGCGTCAGGCTTCCATTCTTCCCGTCTTTCGAATATCGAAACGTCTTGCAATTGCCACCGTTGCGCAGCTGTCGCCATCCATCACTGGGAGCGCCCATCACGAGTGCTTCTTGCCGTCATTCGTCACGGCACATCCCGAAACATTCACGTGGATTGACCTCAAAGAGGATGTGGGGTATATGAAATGGAGACCAGTGTTGACAGAAACCACCATTCCAACGCCAAAAGTAGGAAAGTTGTACCACCCGGTCAAGTCTCTCGACCTCTTCGAGCGTCTCTCAAATGTCCAACTTTCAACTTTCAACAATGAACCGGGGTTTAGCTCGTAGTGGGGGTAGCTCACGATTCATGACTCTAGACATAATAAGAACCTAGGAAAAACGCACGAATGGTCTTTTGAAACCTAAAATAGTGTCATTTGCGTTCGACGTGCGCGTGGCGGTTGGTTTCGTCGTTCGACGACGATGCCAACGGCAACGGCCGTTGGAAAAGCGTCGCGTCGGGGGTCGTCAGATCGGATCGACGACGCGTGAGCGCGCGAAACCGATACGAACGAAGAGAAATAAACAATCGTAGATCGCTCGAGTCGGCGAGTGAGCATGTCGGGCTGAGATTCGGGGGTAGATGAGGACGACTCGGGCTCCTAGCGAGCGCTCGTCGGTGGACACGGAGGGGCGCGGGGCATTCATCGGAGCACGTGCGTCGATGAGAGGACCGCAGCTAGGCGCGATGCGTCTGGACGGGAGAAGAAGATTAGGCAAGCCTGCCTATCCCAAGACGACTGTGTTGACGATCGTCATCGCGCTTCTCACGGCTACTCTTTGCCACGGCGCAACGTTCAGTCGGTGTCCAAGTGGCTGCCATTCAAGCGTCGGTCGAGGAACGTGTAGATCGGATGGCGTCTGCGTTTGTAAAGTCGACTGGACAGGCTTAGGATGTGAGACACCGTCTTCGTCTGTGGTGAAAGAAAAGAGGCTCGATGGAACGGAGGCATACGTCTACGATACTGCGGGTTCCGCGTACGACGAAAAGGACGCCCACAGCATGCTTTACGACCACGCTAAAGACGTCGTTTACGTCTATGCGCAAGACTCAAATGGTGATGCCAAAGTGATTGAAATAGATCCACGATACCCAGAGACGTTCACATCGTCAGGGGTGACGTCAAAAGGTTGGGATCGTACTCTTGGGCCGCGGAGAGAAAGCACAAATGCAATGCCTCTCCCAATACAAGCCGTGAGCGGCTTTTGCGGACTTGGCATCTCTCCTGGTTGCACGAGAAAACATCCGAGAGCCTACGGACACATCAACGCCACATTATCGAGGGGATGGTATGGAGTTTACGCCAAACTAGGGGCGGACATGACGACATCGTCACTGACATCGGTCATTGTACCCTTCAACATGTGGGATCCGACGACTCCCAACCAATATAAATTTACAATTCAGGCATACAGAGGAAAGCAGTGTTCTTCAGATGTATCGCAATGGGAAAGTTGTGTGCTAGGTACGGCGAATCAAGGGCTGGCCTCTTTCACGTACACGAAAGACGACTACATCCTCGATGCAATGGGGACATATCCATCCAATGGAATGAATGTGTACATAGCGTCTCATCAAGACGGGCAGTCATCTGGAATCGTTGGGTACGTTGACAGAAACATGAACGAAATCGGTATAGCGACACTCTCTCCTGGTTTATTGGCGACGAATTGCGCCCAATGCGCTCAAGAACCCGATGCGCTCAGAATGGAGGCGAGTGTGACACATCTCACAATCATTGGTTCACAAACAACAGTGGGTTACATAATATTCGCTGGCTCAGCACTTCTAGAGCAGACTGATAGTGAGAAAATATTTTACCCTGCTCTTTTCAAAGTGAATTCAAATCCTGCATCTCGAGATGGTGATGGCGTTGAAATGTACTTGGACAACACAAACATTAAAGTCCTCGAGGAGTGCGAAGGTCAATTTGACGCTAAGCAAGGGAGGTTCTCGACGTTTACGGCGATTGTAGCACATAACGGCTACGGTTACGCGGCTACTTCTGGGAGAGATGCTGATTGTCCAGGTTGTGCAAAGCGCACATCATGCATATTCATGTTCAATTTAGATTTTGCGGAGGGTGATGGACCGCTAGCGGTGATCCCATTAAGTTCATCGCTTGGAGAGAAAGATGTCCTAGGTGGATCCGTGCAACCAAAACTTTCGTCATCAGAAAAGGATTATATTTATTGGACAGTTCGATCTGGTGAAGAGGGGCATAGCCGTATCGTAAAAGTCGAAATTGGAGGCACAGATACTTCAAGTTTGTGTACAAGTGGGTGCTTTCGACGCGTGGGAACACATGAAGAAAGCTTCGCCGTCGTAGGAGTGTCTACTATCGCGTCGGAACGTCGTCTTTTTGCCGTTGGAGGTGGTGAATCGACACACTATGTGAAATATTCCACTATTGGAATGTCAACAATCGAGCCCAAATACGTGAGCACGGCAGCATCTGGGGCTAGGGTGACTATATTTGGATCTGGTTTCTACTCTGAGTCTGCAGTATCTGGTCTAAGTCACAACATTTCTTGCAGATTTGGTCACAGATATAGTGCAAACGATGGGTTTTCACAAAGCAGTTGGTCTCCCGCCACGTATGTATCCTCAACCGAGCTGTCGTGCGAAGCACCTCCATCCGTGGATTCCAACTCATCCACAATCGGGCATGCCGAGGTTCAAGTGTCTTTCGATGGGTTTCCATCAGACACCAGTGATCCAAATTCCATCTGGGTGAGCTCACTTTGGCATTCTGGGAGACTTATGATGCGGTATTACGATCCGATTGTCATCTCTGAAACGAAAATTGGTACCAAGGAGGCGGTGGCATTCTATACTGGCGAAGATGCTGACAATCGGCCCGTGACGCTCAGCATGTTTGGTGGACCCTTTTTGAACTCTGCAGATTTATCATGCAAATTCAATGGGAACGTAGCTAGTGTGACCTCTGCGACGTTCGTGAGTGCATCCGAGATTAGATGTCCTATTTGTACAATTGTTGGTGGGAGATGTTCCAATCCTGTGAGTAGTCCACTTCCATGGCTATCGAGTGGACAAACGGGAGTCGTCAACGTAGAAGTATCTCTAAATGGAGTCGAATACGAAGCTTCAGTAGGTCAATTGACACTCCATGGGCCGCCAGCCGGGGTAAGACTAATGTCGGGACCCCCGTCGCACAACGCACTAACAGCCGCACCGAATCTTGCCTTGGGAACATTCATCGTTGGACTGGTAGATTCAAACGGTTTGGTGATTGAATATGATCTTGGTCAAGGCGGCACAAAAGGATATCGAATTTCGGCGGTGCTATCTGGTCCCTCTGGAGTGTCTATTACCCAAGCTACGGCAGAAGCTACCACAGTTGATGGAATCGCCACGTTTGCTCCAGTGTTGGATGCGATCCCTACAGCCGGCGATTACACAGTCACGTTCACCGGAGCAGATTGCACTGACACAACATGCGCCGCTGATTTGAGTGTTCTTAGTCGTGCTCACTTCTCTGTCAAACCAGGCTCAGCGGCTGGGTTGATAGTGAACCCAGGCTTGGCAGTCGAGAGCTCGTTCATATCTGTGGCGAATTCTTTTCCAGTTGATGTCGTCACAGTGCAGAGTGCTTCGAACGTAAGTTTGGGGTATTTTGCAGTAGATGTCGTAGATTCAGGAGGAAATCAACTGCAGACGCTGTCTACTGCGGGTGTTTCTGTCACAGTATCACTCGTCACGGGGACAACAGACGCAAATGGTGACTACGTGTTGCGGACAACAGGGGCCGACCTTACTGGAACTCTGACTCAAGTCACGAGTGAAGGTCGAGCATATTTCGATGATCTTCACTTAGTAGCAGCAGATAATTCAGGATCACGTTCAGTTGGATCTACCGACGTCATAAACTACGGCGAACCAACTCGTGGCCAGTTGGGTGAGGCGTCCAAGTATGTTTTACAGTTCAAAGCAACTGTCAGTGGATCTCCGCGAATCACCCACTCCATTGTGAAAATCGACATCGGCGACCCTGTCTATCTTCGGATCAACGGTACATATAGCGATAGGACTATTTTTATCGAGTCTCCCTCTCAGGCAGTTGGAGAAATCATTATCGGGGCGTACGATGGGGGTAACAACTTTGTTGGCAATGATGATATTATGACTTCACGGCAGGTTGTCGCGGAGGCAACGTCGGGCGTAAGTCTAGCTGGATCATTGACAAAGACAAAAGACACATCAGGCGTGTGGCGCTTTGCGGACATCACAGTCAACTCGCCGACAGTCGGTGATTTTGGATTGACATTTTCCTCTCCGGACTTGACCTCCGTTATGCAAGTGATCAACATGCAAAATGGAAATGCCGGATACGAGCTAGTGACAAACATCTCTTCATTTTCTGGCATCACAGCTGGCGAAACCGTTTCGTTGGATACGCTTTTAGTTGAAATTCGTGATATGACTGGTACTGTTCTCGGAACCTCGGATCGTCACTCGACACAAGACACTGTGGCGCCGAATCGCACAATCCAAATCATGAGCGATACTCTTGAGCTGGGAGGATCAACTTCGGTGTTTACGAATGAAATAGGTGAAGTCTCTATTGCAGACTTGGTGGTTATCAAGCCTAAGATAGGCAATCACACGATTATTGTGAAGGAGATCAGCGCCAAGGTGAATGGAGTTGAACGCTCTGGAAAATTAGTCGGCAAGGCTCTAAACGTCGTAGTCGTCGTTGGAGCCGTGAGTGGGTTCAAGGTTCAAAGTCCGACTCACTTGACGCTCTCATCATCGTTTACGGATACCATACAACCATCAGAAGCCTTGGCCTACTCTGCGGGGGACACAGTTCCGATTGACGACTTCGTAATCGTTCCAACCGACGCCGCTGGAAACGAATCTCCGACAGGAACGTTACCAAGTGGCGTGACATTGACGGTTTCCATCACCGGGGGTTCTGCAGCCAATTATCCATACATTCTCGGAGCCAACAAAACTTCGCTTGCGAGGCCCACATCCACACTTGCGGTATACTCTAGCACTGTGGAATATCCACGGACTGGATCACTCACCGCGGTGACATCTAGCACCGGCGAGGCCACGTTTTCGGGGTTGCATCTCGTGCAACCAGAAGTCGGGACATATGATCTGACTTTTGCTCCAACCGCTGGATCAGGACTGACAGCTGCAACCGTTAAATTGGAGATTGTTCCAGGAACATCAAAATACATTGGTTTACCATCATACTGCGGCTTACTCGCAGATGGTGTATCGTGTGATGTGCGCAATAATTGCACTTGTCATCGATATCGATCCGCCGAGAAGGTCGCTGTGCATAATCTCTACGCATACATTTTAGACGGTGGGTTCAACATGGTCGGTGAGGACGAATCAAGCAGTTGCGAGGGATGTCCGAGCAGGCGAGTTCACATATCTCCGCAGAACTTCACAGCCTGTCAAAACACAGGGGATGGAAATGCGTGCGAATGTGCTGGCAAAGATGCTCTCACCTCTGAACTAGATGGAAAAACGTGCTCATATGTAGAGGAGCTCACAATCGGTACTGCATCTGGCCTTGGTCTTTTTGAAGATGTGTTCGTCATGTCTCCGAAGCTTGGTTCCTACTTGGTTGCGCTTCACTCTCCTGGTTTAGTCGGGGTCGAGTATCACTTTTCTGTATCACTTGGGACTGCTGTGGGTTTCGTCCTCGATCAATCAGCAGCAAGTAGCGCCTTCACTTCGTCTTCGGAAACAGCTATTACCACCGCATCTACTCCCCTGATTGGAAGAGTGCACGATGGAGGAGGTAATTTTTTATCTTACGCTTCCACTGGCTCGAAAATATTTGTCACTTGCAATACCGCGACGCTCGGCGAGTATCCACAAGGAATTAATCCGCTCGAAGGCGGTATTGATTTCGCCATATCGTGTGGGAGCACGGCGACGTGTACGCGTCAGGTAAGTTTGGTTGTGTGACGCGTCGTGAATTAATTATTTCCGAAGAAAAAATTAATTAACTATTTATTTAACACAGGGATCATCGCCCGGGGTAGTCGAGTTCAAGAACATTGTGTTGACTTCACCGACAGCGCAGACCCATCGCATCAACTTCGAGCTGAATGAGGTTGTCGTTGCAACGTATACGGTCACAGTCGTGCTTGGTAGCGCAAGCCAGTTGACTTTGGTGAATTCTGCACCTAGGACATATATCGCTTCTCAATCGACCGAGCTCGGTCCGTTCGAAATAGCAGTCTCTGATGGCGCAGGAAATTCTCTAGGAACATCTAACACTCAGGCGTACGAAATCACGGCGAACATCACTGGGCCAAGGTACGTTGAGCGACAATTTAATTTCTTCGGCAAAATTAATTAATTATTGAATTAAACAGGCACACGTTCCAGACCACTGGGAGAGATAAGACGATAGCGTTGGGAGCCGATAGCACTCTATTTCGAGACTTAGCTATCAGCAATGCAGAGGTGAGTAAACGTTTTGCGACGCTTTTGCTGCATCGGGACTGACCAACCATTAATTATTCATAGGCTGGAAATTATTTACTTTCTTTTTCGTGCGATTCTTGCGCGAATTTAGGCCTCACGATTGCACCAGCGGTATTCTCATTCACCGTCACGGCAGGTGTTGCTGAGTCTCTTCTCGTATCAACGGTAAGTCTGCGCGAAAATGTGCGATTGAATAATTAATTCGTGAATTATTTTCAGGGATACACAAACACGCTTGGTCAGACGGTGACATTTCAAACAGCATATCCATCGGCAAAAGAAGTGGTTTTAAGTCACGTTCAAATACGTATAGTCGATGCCGGCTCCAATGTCGTCAATCTGAATCGTGATGTATCAGTGAGTGCTGAACCTGCTGTTCCATGTGGCCTGTCGACGAATATGTCGTACACACCGCAGAGTGTAGTGGCAGCATCGGCTGTTTTCGATGACATTACATTTTATAGACCATGCAGTGGCACGTATTCTCTGACGTTCAGTGCTGCTGGATTAGCATCAGATTCTGTCCAGATTCAGTTTACAAGTGGCTACCCAGCGGCTCTTGACGCGTGTACAGTCAACTCCCTCACTCGACTTAGCGCAGGAGTGTGTGAAGATTCGACAAATTACGTAGGCGCACAATCCGTTTACTTGCGCGATTTTGCGGTTCAGGTGGTCGATTCTAGTGGTATTCACGTTGGCTCTACTTGGAACTCGGAAGCGCGCAACGTCACGGTCCAACTTCTCTCGTTTGAGCCGGCAATCGGACAGTTGCAACTGAACGTGACACCGACAATGTTAGCAGATTGGGATGGCTCACTTTTGGCTATTGCTGGAGCAGTAGGTTGGTGCAATGACTCTGACGATATCAATCCAAGAAATGTGATATCGATTGACCCGAACACAGGATCGTACGTGTACACGATAGTCTACACAAACTCAGCGCCATCATTTTGCAGAGAGATATCTTACAGTGGAAATGCACCAGACACCCACTACAACGTCGGTTTACAGCTTCGAAACGCGCTGGCTGGTGTCTATCGCTTGCAGCTATCTTCCTATTGTCCTCCGAATCGATGTCCGAATGCACTGTATCCAACACTGGAGGCTGATATTCTTCAGTTCACTGTTGTTCCCGGAACTCCCGTCGCACTCAAGTTGATTACTGCTCCACCTTCTGTGACTGAGAACAATTTTGCGCTCTCACCCGCTCCACTGATCGGGGTCGTCGACGCAGTTGACAATATTTGCGTGCAGATTGGGGCAAATAATGGCACAGACATAATGAATGCCATCATCACACCTCAACCATCGAGCGTCCACGAGGGTGGGATAGCGGTACCGATAGAGAATGGCCGGGCGCTATTCTCTGACTTGAGGTTCAGCGGAGAACGTGGCGTGAGTTACCAGATAACATTTTCGGCATTACTCGTGGACCCTAGCCTTTCCGTTACATCATCTACGCCAACGGTCGTCATGGACTGTGCAACAGTGCGACCAAATAGTGAGTTGCATGAAGGACAATGTGCGTGTCTACCCGGATTTACAGCGGATATCAGCGGTGCAACGGGTTACACTGAAACTTTTGAAACGCTGTACGTCGAAGAAAACTTCACACTGTACAAGAATGGCACTACTGGATCCACGGATTGGTTGCATGCGCTGCAGCCGTATGGAGTGTGTATTCCGTGCAAAAACGGCTTCTACAAGTCTGATCACGGAGATGCAGAGTGTACTCCATGTCCAACCTTCATGGATACCTCACGGTTTGATGGCACAATACGAGATCGATACAACTCAACGTCTGGAATAGAGCTCCCTGGCGCTCTCGGTCGAACCTCCAAAGAGTCGTGCCACTGTATTTCTCAAACTAGTGCACCCTTCATGAGTTACTATCGACAATTACCGCTCACTGATTATGTGTGTTTGCCGTGTCCAGAAGGAGCTAAATGCCATGGTAATGGCGTGAACAAAATAGAAACTCTACCAGGATATAGTAGAGATAACTCAGAATCGGTGGATTTCCATGCATGTCCGTATTCTCTGGCGTGCCTGGGTGGCGTGAACAACACATGCCTTGATGGTGGCTACTTCGGCAAGCAATGTGCTGCTTGCGCACAGGGGTACGCTTATCACGCCATACGGGATTTTTATCCTCCCAAATGTTACGATTGCAGTCAAGGGGCGTACGCCGTACTCAACCTGCCGATTGTTATCGCTAACTTTGTCTGGTTGCTGGGTCTCGTTTTTCTCATTCGAGTTGTCAACCAGCGCCGCGGGTCGCAGGCTGTGAGTATGGTAAAATCATTCTTAACGTACCTACAGATGACGGCTTTGGCAAAACACTTGGATCTTGACTGGCCCGACTTGGTCAAAGGTTTCCTGCTCTTTTCGGAAAAGCTCTCCTTGCCTGACATACGGTCTGCTTCTGCAAAGTGCGCCTTGAATTGGAACTTTCTTGATAATTTACTGTTTGTGGAGTCGCTCCCGGTCGGTATCGCCATGCTTTTGTTTCTGTACTACGCGACTGTCAAATACGTTGAAGAGCTAAAAGAAGCAACGGCGAAGGCTCGTTTAGAAGCTACCAAGCAGGCAATTCTGGCGCGCACAGAAGACTCGGCGGAAGAGGACTCCATGCATGAACATTCTGTCAGCACGTCAAAGGCGAGCAACGCTCCCACAGAAGGACTCGAAGAGAGGTGGAAAGTGAACGCTTATGACAAAGTTTTGTCGCTAGCTGTCTGCTTTCTTTGGATAATGTATCCAATACTTGTGCAGTATCTAATTGAGTTCACGCAGTGTACAGGTAGTGCTGGGTATCGTTACTTCGTCTCAGACTATTCGCTCCGATGTGAAGGCCCTGCCTACGATGTTGCTACCGCAGTCGTGGTTATTGGATTCATTCTGTATCTCGTCGGCATCCCTTATCTGCTCTTCTACATCGCGCGAGCTGAGAGTCTACTCGAGTCACACGATTCAGTCATGGTGCAATATCGACTCGGTGTGCTTTTCAAAGGCATCGATGTCAAATACGCATGGTGGTGGGAGTGGCTTATTTTCTCACGAAAGCTGATTTTGATTATCACTGTGATCGTGTTCAGAAGAGCAGCCGTCTTTGGAGGTTATGCGGTCAATTGTCTGCTGCAATTCTTCTTCCTCCTGCACATCATCGTCAAGCCACATGTATCCGATGAGCACAGTAAGATAGAGACTTACGGCTTACTTGCGACGATGGCGACATTTACGAGCGGGTTGATTTACAAGCAGTCGGGTAAGGCTTCAGTATTAAACGACGTCATGACGGCATTCCTGCTCATTTTCCATGCTTGGACATTCTACGTCTTCGTACGTACTCTCATGAACCAGTTCAGAACTGAGGGTGAGGATGCGATGATCAATCGTGCGATTCGAGATCTAGAGTTTGAAAACAAGATTGTCGATGACTACGACAAGAAACGCACCGAAAAGCTGAAACAAGAAGAAGCTTTGGCCAGGGAAATTGAGGAACAAAAGCTCCGTAGCTTGATTGGTCAGCGGCTACCGTTTGCGGACGACGCATTGCTCGAAACCATTAAGCGAGACTCGACGATTGATATTCGAGCCGAACACAAAGAATTGAGTAGCAAGCTCGATGATCTGCGCGATCGTTGGAAGAAACGGACCACGGAACGTTCAGAGAGATCCATACCTCTGGACGAACGTCACTTGGTCCGCCCGCGTTCCGCGCGCCGTCACTTGGACTTTGGTGACGATAAACCTCAAGAGCGAGGTTAAAACCTCGATTATTAGAAACATGCACGCTTTTAGTTGAACAATAAACGGCAGAATTTGTACAAAATCCTCCCCCTGGTTGCGTCTCGGCCCTCGAGGTGGGCTTCGCCGTCTCTCTCGTGCGCGCGTCGTCGTCCGCTCCTTCAATGGGTTCCGCACTCAAATCCACGGGTCAGCAACCGTCGTGCCTAAACCGTGTCAACAGATCACGGATCACCCCGGATTCGTCCAGAAATTCAAAACAAGAACACATCACACTTCATACCGTCTTAAAAGAAATAAAGTATGTGTGTGACAGGGACCACAGACGGATGAGATTTCGTTTCGTGAAATCTCATCCCGTCGACCATTTTCGGTGAGACCGACGACTAGACCGTGGAGCGATGCCGGTCGCGCCCCGCCCGCGTCGTGGCCGCACTTGCACACGCACGCTTAGAAACGAACAATGTCCGTCGCCGCGTCCACTTCTACCTTCGCCGGTAAGGCTGTCGCCCAAAAGGTCTCCGTCAAGAGCCAAAAGGCGTCCACCGTCGTCCGCGCCTCCGCCAACAAGGTACGCAAACGAACGACCAGTCGAACCGAACCGCTGGATGATTGATTGGTTACCGATAAGCGCCACGCGAGAGGGCAAGACGTTCGCGATCCGTTTCCGAGCGGTGATCGAGACCGATCTCGCGCGCGTCGACGCAGTCGGCGCCGTGAAACGTCCGGGTAAACGAATGGAAAAAATAAAAACAATCGAACGCACGAGAGTGGGACGGATGCGCGCGTCGCGCGCCGCGTCGGTGGCTCTCAGATGTCACGCTCGCCGAGGAATCGCCCCTCCGAAGACTGCACACTGACCGATTCGTGTTTCGTTCCCACACACAGGCTGCGTCCCTCGCCGCCGCCACCGCGGTCGTGCTCTCCGCCACCCCGGCCTTTGCGTTGAACTCCATCGAGCTCACCGACAAGCGCGCCGAGAACCAAAGCGGCTTGCAGCTCATCTACGAGGTGCGTCACCCTTCCCGATCACGCGCGCTTCATCCGCGGATCGTTACCCTCAACCGTATCCCCGCTCGAATCTTTGCTTTTGGCGAATCTCGGGGAGCAGGACCATATGGGCAAATAGTGTGAAGATGGGATTTCCCCACTCCTGAAACAACCGACTGACTGACGAGTGCGTTTCACCGCTCTTTCGCTTTTGTCTTTTGCAGGCTCGCGATTTGGACTTGGACCAAAAGCCGCGATCCGACGGCCCGTCCCGCTTCTCCTTCCAAAAGCTCACCGCGAAGGAAACCGCGGCGCGCGCTAAGGAGTCTGTGGTGCGTATGCAAAATCTTGATTTGATCGCGCCCGACTCGGAAGATGAGACGAGTCGTCTCGAATAGTTTTGTGATGTTTGCTCGTCCCGATGGTCGATGAGATGAGATGACTGACGGTTTAATTTTGTTTTTACTTTGAATGTAGGCTCGCATCAACAAGGATGTTGGTGAGTACGTGGGCAAGAAGTACTGGACCCAAGCGTCCAACGAGCTTCGCCGCCAAGTCGGTACCCTCCGCTTCGACATCAACAACCTCGTTGAATTGAAGGGTGCGGACTCCAAGGAAGCCAAGGCTTTCTACAAGAAGCTCGAGGCTCTTGACTTCTCCATCCGCCAAAAGGACCAAGATGCCGCCACGGCGCTCCTCGCGGACGTCCAGTCCACGGCGAACGCGCTCATCTCTTCCCTCGCCTAAGTCTTGGGCCGAAGAGTGACGCTTTCGGTTTAATCGCCGATCTTAGTCAGTACGATTGCTAGCAACGATTTCAGTGTTTGGTGTATACGGCGAGTTATGTAATTCCACGCGACCAGAACGAGAATCAAACGAGTCTTTGAAGCCCCTCCTCACCGCGCGCGACCGCCTCTTTCCGTCTTTCCACCCTCTCCACCAAAGACGCCACTTTACGCCCCGCGTAGACTCTGTCTAGCAAAGTAACGTTCGAAATGTTCGCCGTTCGAGCGCCGCAACCTACTTTACATGGCCCAGCTCGCGCCTGCACGACCGTATCCTTGCGTCGCGCGTCGACAGCGACGAGAGCACCCCGAGTCCACCCCGTCAAGCCGCTTCGCTTTCCCAGCGGCGCTCGCGCTTCCAGCCAGCGCTTTGAGTTGTGCTCAGTTCGGGAACTTCCGCGCGGAGGCGTCGCGACGAGAGCTAAAATCCTCGGTGATGGTAGCAAGAGCGAAGAGAGCGATGATGACGAAGCAGAGTCGACGAGTCAGTCTGCAAGCGTGCAGCTGCCCCGCAGCCGACGACGCGTGCAGATGACTTTTACTTGCAACAAGTGCGACGCTCGAACGATGCGAATGATCAATCCGGACGTGTTAGAAAAAGGTACAATGTGGGTGCAGTGTGGAGACTGTGAAGTGTGGCATCAGATTGTCGATAACCTCGGTTTGATCTTTGACTTTACCGGCGATTATGAAGCGTTGAAAGATGTCGTAAAGAATGCCAAAAAAATGCAGCCTCCACAGTCTTAAAAAGGCACACGGGCTACAGATACAGTGATTAATTTACAAACTAAACTAGCATAGTGTACATAGTCTTTGTGTTGATACTACGAGTAGTATTCGTCAGCTTGACGGTCAAATGAGAGGAAACCGACGTGTTCTGAGTCGTCTGTCGAGCTCTTGCGGGAAAAGGTCCCGGCAAACACGATGACAAACACCACAAGGAAAGTGTACATAGCCATAAAAGGCGTAGAGAACACATACGTTTCAATCACTCCACCTCGTGAAACTCGTCCTTCTGTGCTTTCGACGCGACCAAGCGAAGGTTCTATGGTATGAACTGGAGCTGCAGCTTTCTCGACGGAAAGTGGACCGACTACAGCCTTCTCCTCCTCGGTCGCTTCACGCTGCACGTCGGGCTTCTGATCGGCTAAAAAGCTCTTTTTGAACTCGCATTTGGATCCACCTCCATGCTTCAATTTGCAATGGTACTCAAAGTGTTCCTTGAACGTGTTTGGTGCCAACTTGCCAGGAATTTTCATCGCTTCGTCCAAAACATCCTGAACTAACTTGCCATCCAACCTTAAATTCGCCGCCTTACCTTTCGTTAACGAGAGAGAGACCGCCCAGCTGTATAACATTTCTGTCACGTCAATTTCTGAGTCATCTGAATAATGCGTTGCCGTTTTCCTCGAGACAAAGAGCGGCGGCGTAGCCAGTTGGAAATTTTCATCCAACTTGACACCGTCAGACAACAAACACTCTTCAAACTCCACGCACGTCATCGAGCACACATCGATCTTCTCAGTCGGCGTTCGGTACGCACGTACTAATCTCTTCATTCCTCGTCGACTTATCAAGTACGCCTGCGTCCCTCGAAGCGACCTGGAACCCTTTGGCAGCGTCGGCAGGCTCCAGCCCGGCGAGAGCCGCCTCTTGCGCTGCCAGTCGAAAAATAATTTCTCAACCGTCTCGGCAGATCCCGAGGCGGAAAGCTGAGCCACGGTCCAACCCTCTGGCAAGCTATCGACGTAGCTTCCTAACGTCTTCGTCCACGTCGGCAGCAAATCTGGCGTGACGCCGTCTTCTAAGATGAGCGCAACCTCCGCTCCCGAATCAAAGGCTGTGTAGATCGCTCCTAAGTGCGACAGAGACGTCCCTAACGCTCGTAGATACCTATCGCTAAATCTCTGAGCCACTTTATCACCGTAATAGCTCTCGGGCCAGCTCTTTCGACTGCACGTACTAGTATCTAAAGTCTTGCGTAGAGTCGACGCTCTCGTGGCGTCCACCGTCAACACCCTCGTTAACTTCCCGAAAGCGGCGAACGATCTCTCCATCTCGAGGCTCGACGCGCCATCCGCTCTGCTATTCAAATAATAAACGTTTGACATGAGCTTTTCCCGTCCACTCGCGCTCACGCTCGGCTCGCCCGCGGCGACGATCCCCGAGAACACCAAACCGATCGCGCAGCTTAAAAACATCATCGCGAGCCTGCCTCTCCCGTCGCGCTCACGCCCGCGTCGGCGGTATCTGGCGTTCGAGCGCGCTCGCGACGCGTCCGACATGATACCTCCGCCTTCTTGCGGGGTTTCGTCCGTCGTCTCGTCCCGATGTCGTCGCGCTCTGACGCTCGCGCGACGCACGTGTCGGCGGCTCCGAATTCGGATTCGTCTTTCGAGTCTTCACGAATGACGAATCATTACTCGTCAACACGAGCGTTTGGAAAAGCCACCAGAAAACACGGCTTAGGCGGCAGAGTTCGTTACGCGTTGACCTCGTCTCGTCTCGTCTCGCTCGCTCGCTCACCGGGGCGATGGATGAGGACGACGATCTCACGGACTTCTCGCGCACGATGTCGTCCTCGGGCCCGTCGTCGTCGTCGTCGTCGTCGGAATCTGGTGAGGACGACGAGGACAGTCGCGGACGAAGGGCAGTATCGGAGCGTCTCGGTGAGCCAGACATGGAGCCAGATATGGACATCGACGAGCTTCGCGAGCGACGCTGGAGGTTGCGATGGGAAAAGAATTGGCTCGGTAACGACGCCTACGTGGATTGGTACGCGGGTTTACCCTTGACAGTGAAGCAGACGCTCGAAGTCAAGGCTGACTTCGAACGTTTCCAAGCGTGTGTTCGCGTTGCAGAAGAACGCGTGCGGAACTACAGCCGAGGTGAGCGGTCTGGCCTGAGTTGGGGGGCGGGAGAGGGCCAGAAAGGTAGGAAATATGAGCACTTTGCGACGACCAAAGCTGGTGCCCCTCCAATCGTGATGAGTAGCGATTCAATTCTTCAGGCCCTCGGTGGTTTGGTTCCGGGAGAAAGATTCTACGCTCCGGTCCAGCAAGTTGATGAATTGACTCGTCAATGGCCGGCGGATGTTTCCGAGTATTCAGGAATAGAGTTTCCATTGGGATTTCAGGCTACGCATTCAGAGGATGCGCTGAGAGGCTTTGTTCGTCAGCAGCACCTCGTAACATATGCGAGAGGTCCAGACGCAGGTTTCTCATTGGAAGGTCTGCGCGAAGGAGAGGATCCCGAGTGGTGTTTTAGAGGCGGAGAGCTCGAGATGGTCGATGGGACCACTTTTAAAACAGGACTCGTCGTCTTCATGAGAGATCCCACACGCCTGATGGACATGGCTGTCTTGGAAAAACGTGTCTGTCTTGGAACAAAGCACGGCGGCATCGGCACTCTGGTTCAGTGGATAGCTAGAAATGAAGACGGCTCGCCCACAAGTTTGGAAGATAACTACCCCGCACCAGCTTGTCACGCTAAAAATATGATCGAGTTCCGAGCTATTAGCATAGTTTGGTGCGAGTTACCATCCGGATTCGATCTGAAGGCCGCTCAGCAAACCTATTTCCTGCACCTCTTGAGATCAAGAGGAGACAGGTGCTTTGCCGACTGTTGGTACGGCAAAAACATACCAGACTGGAAGATATACTCTCTAGGGATCTATTCGCGCCAAGATTCTCGGGTGCGTGACAGTCGTAAAGTGATGACTAAGATTTTAGAAAAGCTTCGCAGTGTTACTCACAAATTTACAGAACACGTCCTTTGGCCTGAGCAGACGTGGGAAGAAACTGAAAACTCGCTACCAAAATTTGCTCTACATCCATCAGGCTTTTCATACTGGGTGCTCAATCAAATACCTTGTTTCCATTCCAAGTTCCGCTGGCTTGTCATGTCCGTAGATGACACATGTTCACGTCTCAACCTCATTATGGCGTATCTTCGTCTTCAGGACCGAATGCCTCAGAACAACATTCCAGTGACACACATTTGCGGACACGTTTTGACTTCAACGAGAATGTTGCGCCCATTCTCGAACACGTTCGGTTTCCTTACGTCACACAGGGAAGAAGATCATGTGTTCCCGCCGAAAGTGATGAGTCGTATACTTTTCAATCCCAGCGGCGACTACGGTCGATATAGCATCGTGGCATCCGCCCCGATAGACAGAAATCACGCGGCGCAACCGGTCGACGCGTACGAAATGATGACGCAAGACGCTGCAACTGACGTGTTCGTGTTTACTAATCAAGCGAGTACGGACTATACGTGGTTTGAAGGCTTTGGATGGGACGCAGTTCAATGTCCTCGGTGTGCCTGGCCAGCCGGCTTTAGATTCACGCCACAACCGCAGTCTTCGGTCAATTCTGATGAAAACGCGCAACAGGCCAAATTTTGGTGTCTGCATGAAATTGATGTCAACTGGGGAGGGGCTATCAAGAGCGAATTGTTCACATTCCTACTCGGTGGCGATACCATGAACAATGGTTTGTACCTGCCGCACCAGTTCGACGCGGCGTCGCATGCACGTATTTTCGGGGCGAGACATATTACGCTGAGGCACCAAGCTTTTCCTACAGGCCAAGTTCCTTATTTACCAACCTAGATCATTTTTTCGTAGTTTTAGCGCAGTCGAGCCACGCGGAACACATCTGGCGCGCAACACGAGGATTTCGAGCAATGCTTAGGGTACACAGCTCGCGTCAACTATCCATTTTGTGAATCATCTACGCCGCACGCGCATCACACGTTGCCTCGTCACGCGCTGCAAACGCCCCGGGAGGTAGTACAAGTGCGTCTTAAATCACCCCGGTGCTCCCTTTCGCTTGGACTGGTTCGAGGCGCGCGTGCTCATCGTCTAAACGTCACTCATGTCGCTCTCTGGCGGCGTTTTGGTTGGAACGTCCCGGCGATGTGCACCGTCGGCTGGCGTCGCGCATCGTCATCGGAGAGACAGAGTAGCGAATCATCCTGGAAGTAAGCGAGTTTCTTATCGCGTAACTCGATCCAAAAGGACTTTCACGATCGCGGCGAAGCGACCAGGGGCGACAGAAGAAGCCTCTAATAAAGAGGCTCCGAGTGTGCGCACAGGCAAAGCGTCCACCTCGAAAGATAAAGACGAGGCGTTCAAGCAATGGCTGTTCGAACAAGAGCTGCCATCCATGCGGAAGAAGACACTCAAGTCTTTGTCTTCGCTCCCGCTCGCAATCGGAGAGTTGCTCGTGATTGCTGGATTTTCTGCGCTTGGGACTGTCATCGAGCAAAACAAGTCGTACGCCTGGTACGTCGAAAACTACCCGACTGAAAATCCTAGCTTTGGATTTATCGATTTCCCGCTAATCTTAGACCTCGGATTGGATCACATCTACACGACTTGGTACTTTTTAGGACTATTAGGTCTCCTAGGCGCGTCTTTGACCGCATGCACCATTACGAGACAATGGCCAGTTTGGAAAGTCTCGGCAAAATGGAAGTTTTTAGATCGACGAGCCACCCTTCTGGCGATGGATGAGGGCGAAGCCGTTCCTCGAGCTCGTTTGAATGATCTCAGCGATCTTTTAGCTGCTCGTGGTTATCAGGTTTTCGTGAAGGGGAAGAAGATGTACGCATTCAAGGGCCTTATTGGTAGGCTGGCTCCTATCGGCGTTCACGCAGCGCTTCTTTTCACACTCGCGGGGTCCGCATATAGTGGTCTTGGAGGTATGAGTGGATCAATGATGGTGCCCGATGGTTCATCGTTTGAGATTAGCACGGGTTTAACGCGTGGCTCGCTATTTTCGTCTATGCCTGGCATTGCAAAGTCGAGCGTGCAGGTGAATGACTTCACGATCGACTACTTACCAAATGGTCAAGTTTCTCAGTTTTATTCAGACCTGAGCGTCGTCAATCCGAATGGTCAGGAAGTTTCGAGGAAGACTATTTCTGTGAATGTGCCTCTCCGCGCTGGTGGTGTTACCATGTACCAGACGGATTGGGCGTTATCGTCCTTGCAAGTGACAGTACAGAAGCCTGGTGCAGGCGAAGACTCGCCGTCGACTGAGCAGACTTATGTGTTGCCCATGGCGTCTTTGGAAGGCAAGGGTGGATTTCAAGGTCGTATTTGGGGTACTTATTTGCCTGTAGATTTTGATGGAGACCAGCGTCAGGGCATTTCTCTCGTAGCCAGGGATTTCCAGAGTGTAGCAATATATGATAGCAAAGGCGCTTTTGCAGGTGTCAGACGACCTGAGAGTAAGAAGCCGATTGTCGTCGACGGTTTAAAACTGGTGCTTGGAGACGTGAAAGGAAGCACTGGTCTCGAGTTGAAGACTGATCCCGGCGTTCCCTTGGTTTACGCTGGCTTTGCTGGCCTGATGGTGACTTCCTTTCTCAGCCTGCTTTCGCACTCGCAAGTTTGGGCAATTCAGGAGGAGTCCTCAGTCGTTGTTGGCGGCAAGACGAATCGGGCGAAGGAGGAATTCCGAAGTGAACTCGACGAGGTCTTGAATTCGATCCCCGAATATGTTGATTAAGCTCAAACTTTTTGCGTGCTAGAGACCAAGTACATGTATTACAACTTGCCAATGCTTATAGCTCATCCTTCTTTGTCGGAGTGGAAATCAAATCGCCAAAATGCTTGTCGTAAAGCGCCGCGCCGAGAGTCCGACGACCGCTGAACTGAACTTCATTGAAGCTATTCAGTGCATCTCGTTTCTCACGAAGGCGAATGTTCACTGCACGGCGCTCGTCCTCAAGCAGTGTTCTACTCTTGAGAATGTTCTCGTCAATCGAGTCACTCGAAGGATATGAATCTAACAGTTCGGTGAGTGTCGCAAACAGCGCATCATACACAGCAATCTCGCTTTCTTCGCTGATGGGTTCCTTCCTTAAAGATCGGATGCGGGCTTCAGAGTCTGTCATGCGCTTTAATTCGGTCGCGTTTGCCGAAATCAATCTAAGCGCACACATCAACTCTTCTGTCGCTCCATTCGCCGTAAAGCCGATATTACCCAGAGAACCACAATGAACTAGATGTGTAGACACGCCATCCATGGCTTCTGGTAGCTCAAAGCTGATTTTGTTCCAAGGATTCTTGTTCGAGGAATACAACGCACTCGTACCGAAACGCGCAAATGTCTCCGCATCGGAATAATTACCATGGCTGCAAGTCAATTCTTCACCCTCATCATGGCGATCCACGCGTATTAAATATTCGTCTCCGACGAGCTCAACGCACGGTACTGAACTTCTCGTATCGTGTGGAATCAAATGGGCCATCGGAACAAGTGCCCGAAAGGGAACTCCGTTGGCCTGAACTAGAAGAAAAGAATTCGCCCTGACTATCGATAACGCGTCCTCAAAGCTCTCCCTGGTGAAATCTGAAACGGAAAAAATCGTTGGAAACGCCTCCACGGTTCGTATCGCACTCTTCCAGCCTTTCTCGAGCGTCGCGTCGTATTTCTCAAAGACTGCGAGCGCCGAGTGTCCTTCGAGTCTTTGTCGCGCTTGCTTGCTCAACCTCGACGCCGCAGCAGGCGTGTGCGCATAGAGCGACTCTACAAAGGGATGAAATCTCGATGCGTCTCCTTTGCTTCGCTCTTTGATGAGTTGCATCGCCAACGCCCATTCCTCTGCTTCATTTCCCCAGTCAACTGTCAGCGCCTTCTCTCTCGCCACCGTCGCTCGCACATCCTCCGCGCCCCCACCACTCATCTTACCGAAAAATCCCCGACGTCGGCTCGTCGACGACATCTCAGATTCGCTCCCAACGATTTCCGCGTACACCGCATCGCGAACGTTGGTCGACCTTCCGTCTTTCGTGTACCACTCGGCGAGCGCCTCATCCAACCGATTAGGAAAGACGCCTTCTTCGTCACTCAGCTCTGCCGAGACGCCGCTCGCGCGCGCCAACAGAGCGACGGCACCGAGAAACACCACCGAGAAGAGTTGCCGCATCTTTCGCGCCGCGTCCCGTCGCGCCCTGTCCTCGTCTCACCGCTGTCGCGGGCGCGCGCGCGCTCGTTTGACGGAACATTTGCAACGCACTCAAAACTGTTTACTCATACACAAGACGAGTGCAGGCAGTTCAAAATAGATAAATTTTAAATTCGGACAAAAATAGCATATATTACACTTAACAAGAGTATGAACAAAGCGTGCATTCTCAACCACGTGCACGCGTGTCGGTTGCGCTATCCACTTTGGAAAGGCGCGTCGTCGTCGTAGGTCACCAGACCGCCTCGCGCGCTCGATCGACGCCGCTCTCGCGAGATCGCGGGCGGTGCGTGAAGGACGAGGTAGAAACCAACCAACGCGATCCACCATGCGGGCGTCACCCGCGGCGACGACGCCGAGAGCGGGTCCGCTACCGGGTGTCGGACACGTGAGATTTGGTCGAAAGATGCGTCGTCGAACGCCGTTGGGCGCGACGACGACGTCGACGCTCGGAACGTTGTCGCGAGGGCGTTTCGGAGACGACAATGGGCGTATGATGAGGAACGTTTCGCGCGGAGCGGTGTCCACGCCGGACGCGGAAGAGGATGGTGTGGTGGTTTCGTTGGATGCGCTGCGAGAGCGTCTCACCGCAAAGGAGCTGGAATTGAGAAAGATGCTGTCGCCGAGTTCGGGAGCGGCGCCGCGGGCGGCTGAAGTGCGGGCGCTGCGTGGGGAAATTAACGCACTGAAGGGTCAAGTTCGTGAAGCTGAAACGCAAGAACCGACCGAACCGACCGAGGCGAGTCAGAGTCAAACTGCGTCGCCGAGGTTGACGATGGAAGTGGTCAAAGAGGCGGGTTCCTTTGCGCAGGACGACGATGAGGATGATGAGGAAGAGATGATGCGACAGCTGGAACAATTGGAAAGAGAGAAAGAAACCCTCATGTTACTCCGCGCTTTAGAAGAGGAAAACGCTCGGTTGAAACGTGCGCGCGAGCAGAAGCTCGCCGAGAATGTTGCCGAGCAGGAGCTAGCGCAGGCTCAAGTTCACGCCGCCGTTGAACCCATCGCTGCAGAGGAAACAGTCCGTGAACAAGCTCCAAAACAAGTCAACAAGGCTGAATTGAAAACTGAGACCCCGTCACAAGTTCGATCTCCGCAAGACATGGCTGCGGTTCTCGAGCAGAAGCGTGCTGAAGCTCGCGCTCGAGTGCAAGCCGAGGTGAAGGCCAAGATTGAGGCAGCGAGAGCCAAGGCAAAAGCAGACGCGGAAGCAAAGCTAAACGAAATTCACGAAAAATACAGCACTTCTAACGTACCGATTACGTCTCAATCGGAGTCTGATTTCAAACCGAGTTCACCGGCCGAAGCGATTGCTACGTCGGGTAACGATCCCGCGAGTCAAAAACTCAGAGAACTACTTCTTGAGGAGCAAAGGCTTCTCGAGGAGCGCGAAGAGCTCCAGAGGCGAACGAGTCGCGCCGAAGCTAGAGAAAGACAGTTTCAAGAGCAGACTCTGCCGAAAATACTGGAACCTCTAGCTGAGGAGGAACCAGTGATTGATGTTGGCTCACCTGAAGCGTTGACTCTGGAAGCCAACGCAAGTACAAGCAAAAATGAGACCGACGTTGCGGCCGATGTTGAGTTGGAAGAAAAGCTAGCCACTGTGCGTGCCGCTGAAGCCAAGCTTGAGGCAGCTGCTGAAGCTGAGGCCGAGCTCGAGGCTCGAATTCACACTGAGCCTGCTCAACTGGAAGCACAGCAAGAGGAACCACCTGTGCATGAAATGGAAGAAGAACTTGGGGTAGAAAACGATCTCTACGATGAGATGCTGAAAACTTACCGGGAAGCTGAGAAAATCGCAGCATTGTCTCCAGAAACGGCAGGAATGTGGGAGCAAGCTGTCAACGCCGCCTCGGGAAAACTCTCATCGTTCAGTAGTCTATTGGATGTGAAGTGTCCGGCGGACCAGTCGCTTTGGAGCTTGACACCGGAAGTCCCCATACCAGGCAAGCAGCTAGTGGTCACGTACAATCCGACAAACCGAGTCCTTCAGGGATCTAAAAATGTCACAATGCACTACGGTGTGAACTCTTGGAACGACTCTCAGCAAATCTGTATGTCGGCAAAAACTGATGGTACTTTCATGGTCACAGTTGATGTTCCGACCAGTGCGATCGTAATGGACTTTGTCTTCAGTGATGGAGACGTTTATGACAACGCGGATAAGCTTGATTTCCACGCACCAGTCGCCAATGCGCACAAAAAGTTTGAAATTTTGCGAATGAGCTCAGCATTACAAACGTTCCAAGATCTTACTACTGAAATGCTCGCGAAGGTAGAGGCTGAGCGGGTTAAAAAGGAAAAGCGCTCGCAAGCCAAGGCGGAGGCGAAAGCCAAAGCTCACGAAGTGACTCTTAAACAACGCGAGCATGTGTTGTACACGGTACCTGCGCAGCCAAAAGCTGGTGAAAGTGTCAAACTGTACTATAATCCGAACAACACCTCGTTGTCTGGCTCAAAATCTATCTACGTCATTGGAGGTTGGAACAGGTGGTCTCACGAGAAAACTTTCAAGCTCCCCATGTCGCAGGTAGTCATCAATGGTGAAACACGCATGGAGGTCGAAATGAATGTGCCCGCTGATGCTTTCATGATGGACTTTGTGTTTTCGAATGGATCCGACGCATCAGCTCAATTTGACAACAGAAACAACATGGACTATCATGTCGCTGTCGTTGGTGGTGTCGATGTAACGGGTGCGCCCGCCAAGGAGAAGCCACTGCACGTTGTTAGCGTGAGCGTTGAAATGGCGCCTATCGCGAAAGTTGGCGGGCTTGGGGATGTCGTCACTTCTCTCGGTTTGGCTGTGCAAGCAGAGGGGCATCAGGTTGAGGTCGTTCTTCCAAAGTACGACGTGTTAAAGTACGATCTAATCAAAGATTTCAAGGAAGAAGAAGGATTTCATTGGGGTGGGTGCTATAACCACGTCTTCAGTGGTACTGTGGAAGGTTGCAAGACTTACTTCATCGACCCTGAAAACGGAATGTTCAATGTCGGTATGATCTACGGTACTGACTACTTGGAAATCCCATTGACCGATGCGGAGAGATTCGGGTACTTTAGTCGCGCGGCGCTCGAATGGATGCTTCAGAGTGGTAGACAGCCAGACATCATTCATTGTCACGATTGGCAAACTGCTCCGGTCGCGAAATGCTACTGGGAAGACTATCACAACTATGGCCTGAGCAATCCGAGAATTGTCTTCACGATTCACAATCTTGACTTTGGTCAAGACCTGATTCGCGAGGCTATGGACTATAGCCAAATTGGCACAACTGTCTCAAGATCGTACGCCCAAGAAATTTCGGGACACGGTTCAATCTCGCATCAGCTAGCAAAGTTCCACGGTGTTGTGAACGGGATCGATCCAGACATCTGGGACCCGTTGGATGACAAATATTTACCCGTCTCTTTTGACATGTCGAGCGTAGCTGAGGGCAAAGCAGCTTGCCGTCGAGCGCTGTGTGAACGAAGCAACATTTCAAATAAGTCTGAAGTGCCTCTCATTGGTGTCGTCACCCGTTTGACTCACCAGAAGGGTATTCATCTCATCAAACATGCCATCTACAAGGCGCTCGAACGGGGCTGCCAGGTTGTGCTTCTTGGAAGTGCGCCAGACCCGAATATTCAGCGCGAATTCGAGGACATAGCAAATGGTTTGAAGCAAAATCATTTCAACGACGCAGCTTTGCACCTCTACTTCGACGAGCCGTTGTCACACTTGATCTACGCTGGCGCAGATATGTTGCTGGTTCCATCCATGTTTGAGCCGTGCGGGTTATCTCAATTGATCGCCATGCGCTACGGTACGGTACCCGTCGTTCGAAGAACGGGTGGATTGGCCGACACTGTCTATGACTACGATCACGACCACGCCAAGGCTAAATGGGAAGGGATGGTACCGAATGGCTTCCAATTCGACGGTACAGAAGCTCATGACATCGATTACGCCTTGAACCGCGCCATCGACCTCTTCTACAATGACAGGGAAAAGTTCACGCAGTTGCAAGCCAACTGTATGTCATGTGACTTCTCGTGGAACAGGCCCGCGATGGATTACATAGAGCTCTATCACGCAGCAAGAAAGTAAAACGATGAACTCTAGGAACTCATGTTTCATGTTGTTACAATAGAAGTTTCGCTTAACGCACACTCAGCCCCTACGAAGTTCACAACCAAACGCTGTCCCTTCGCATACGTCACACTGCGGCCCATCTTCGTTGACGTGCGCCAGGCAGTGTCTCAATCTAGAATCCATCACCTCAGCCATGAGCGGGTGCAAACCAATTGGCGCCGACACGAGGTACTTTATACCAGGGTGCGCCTCTGCAGCCTCCGACGCCAACGCCGGTATATCTTCTTGTACATGACGGCCTGGAGATAAGAAAAATGGCGCCACAACCACCGTGGAGGCTCCTCGCTCCACACATCGCGCGAACGCCTCAGCTATGCTCGGCTCAGCAAGCTCCATGTGCGCCGCCTCGACCACCTCCCGTCCCGTCGCGCTCGCGTACAAGCTCGCGAATCGCTCCAGCTGCTCATTCGACGCCGACCGACGCGAACCATGGTCAACAAGTACTACCCCAATGATCTCCTCTCCACCGCCGGCCGCGTTCGTCGCCGTGCGCGCGCTCAGGTGTCTACTCTTTTGCAACCTTCGCTCACCGCTGGCGTCTCTACGAAGCCGCTGCACCGGCCGAGCCGCGCTCCAAGACGCGAGTTTCGTCGACATGCGGCGCCTTCGGGTGTATCCGTGCGACTTTGAGCGCAATTCTGTGGACGCGCGAGCGTCGCGCGCGGGCGGCGTCGAAGACTGCAGTCATGAGTGGAACAGCAGGAGACTTCTGGTTCACTCACTGTCACTCCCCGGCCGCGAAGGTGAGGCACGAACCGAGTCAACAAAGAGCTAAAAACCGCAAAGCGCTACGAAGATCAAGTCACAGCAACTCTCAAAAGGTTGAGCGCTTGAAACAACGCCTAAGCATTGTCAAACATCGCACCGAAGAGATGATTTCGAAGCACTACGTAGGAAGGCTTGTGAATATCATCGGTCAAGTAAACACGACTTTGGAGCATAAGAGCTCATAGAATTGGCCAACATACAACACTAGCACTATTTGTAGTCGATCGATTTATTGAATAGGAGACAAACCAACCGGTTTCATCAATTGTGTATCGAACATTTGTACCATGGGGGCGATTTCATTGATGCACGCACGCCACTCTTTGGCCGTGCGCGCAGCTTCTCTTACACGAATATGATCCTGAAACGTGTCGTATCGCCACAGCTCCACAAACTGGTTCAATTTGCCGACATCGCTAAAACCCATCCACACTAAACTCGACTTTTTCTCCGCATCGCTCGCCATTTTCGAAGGCAAGCCTTGAGACATGAGGTCGACGAGCTTGGGAATCGGATTATAACCGAGCTCGAGTTGATAGCGTCGCATTTCAAAGATACCCGGCTTCCCCTTACCTTCTTCTTCGAGTGCGCGGCGAACCATATCATTCACTCCTAATCCTGCAGCTTTCGTCGCTGCCGAAGCCTCCAAAAATATCTCTGACTGTTGCGTTTGCACCAACCGCTTGGACTCTGATAAAAAGTTTCTCCACCTTGCGTCGCCCCCCATGCGTCGACGAACCTCGTCTCTTTCGTCGTAATTTTCGTATCGGTACAGGTGCGTCACTCGGTTCACGTCACCGCCGGTTTCCGTGACGAAGAAAGCCAGAAATCCGGGGTTCAGCTCCTTTCGCACCCCTCGAGTTTCGTTGCAAAGCGTCAAGTATTCATCCAACGACGACGGGTCGACATCGTACGTTCGAAACTCGTAAATTCCCGGCGTCGACGGAGCGGAGACGGAGGAGAACGAACGCATCGGTGTCGCGAATATTTGCCGGTAGTTCCTAACCATCTGACGGAGGTGCGTGGGCATCATCGCGTAAGATGCGTGTCGGTTATGACGTCAGCCCCCCTGGCGAAGGGTGACTTTTTTCGTCTCTCCGGACGAGAAGGTTTGGAATCTTTAGACAACGAGGGCCGGGCGAGGGTGGGCGGGGGCGCGAGATGCGTCCAAACTGCGAATCATTAATGAAACAAGCTTTTCCTACGGCTAAAGATTTTTTTCTACTTTTTTTCAAACTGTACAATTCCAATTTCGCTTGCTCTTCTTTTTGACGTCGCCGAGACAGTTGACGCCCGCTCCACTGTCACATGACATTTTTTTACACCTTTCGCACACGAATGCGCGAAAACCCTCACGAATGAGGGTATAACAGTTTCCTTCTTTTATACGGTGGTTGATTTAAGGGTAGGACATTCCTTAATCTTGGCCATCTCACCACGTGGTTGGCACGTCTGTTGGCGAAGGCGTAGCCACAGCCTCCTTTGATGCTTGCGCTTGAGCGCGCTTAGCCTCGATTTCAGCCTTGTAAGCCTTCTTTTTCGCTGAAATCTCCTCATCGCGTTCGCGTTTACGCTTCAATTCCTGCTGTTTCCTCGCTTCACGTTCTTCCATGAGTCGTTGGATGCGCTTTTCCTTTTCCTCCTTCTCCCGGAGCCTCTTCCTCTCTCTTTCCTCTTGAGCCTGCTGTCGAAGTGGGTCACCCGATTGAGACGCACCGAGCTGCGCAGCTTCGGCTACATCGATCACCATTGATCCAGGACGAGAAGTATCGCCCATTCTCGAGCGGGAACCGAACGAGCTCGCTCTTCCGGTGTCGCGCAAGAAGGAGGCACTTTTGCTTGTCGGTTTTCGAGACGGCGCAAAAATTGAGCTCGTCTGCGATCTTGACGCCGCAAATTCCATCGCCCTCGACTTGATGTCAACGCCAGATGTGCCACTGCGCGCCATACCCGGCTTCTTCTTCGGTTGCCTCCTCTCTCTCAACGTAAAGTGACCATGCTCCGTCTTCGGAATCTCCGTCTGCGTCAGGTAAATTTCTTCCTTTGGTCTGTAAGACTTGGTCGTTTCAGGTCGTTCGGCCAGCGCCTCGCGGATGGATTTGACCGCCGCGGACACCTGCGTCGTTTTTAAAGCCCCGCATTGGCGTTTCACTCGGTCAGTTTGCGTTCAGACATAAATAAAGGCTCGGAAGAGGCCCCTAGGGTTGTGGTGCCCAGTCACACGTGGGTGCGTGTTCGAAATTAAAGCCGAATCGCGCTGAATTCTCCCTCGTCGCAACGCGCGTGAACGTCTGACGTACCGCGGGAACGCTGGAATCTAATCCAGACAAATCGAAGATCCATTCGTCGCTCGTCACCGCGCTCGAAAGCGCGCGAACCCACTCGTCCGCGTCCTCGGAACCCACGGACCGCGCCAACTCGCGCGCGAAATTCGCACCACGTCGCGACGCGAAAAGCGCGGCGCCGATCGCGCCGCGACGCGCGAACGGGGTCATAATGGCGAAACGATTCTTGATCCCTTCGACCAGGTCCTCGTCGTACGCTGAGGCGCATCGCATCGCGCCCCAGGGCTCGGCGAGCGCGCGTTCCATTTCGCGCGCGTCCAACGTCGTCGCCACGTTGGGTCCCGCGGTTGCCGTCGCCGCGGCGCTCGTCGTCTTCGTCATCTCGGCGGAGAAGAAAAAAGGAGAGACAGAGATTAAGTCCCGCCGCTCGTGGCTCGAGTTGGGCGTGCGGACTGACTCCTCGCAGCGCGCGCGAGGTAGTGCCGTTCGGTGCGTCGTCTCTCGCGCCGACGGGTTGGAACCGAGCCGAGGTCTCGAAGCACACAACGTTTTGGCTCTTTTTAGACCATTTAGAAGAAAAACACCCAACTTAGGCTAAATCAAACGCGTCCTATCTCATACTTCATGTGACAGAAGACTGTTCAAATGTCCGAATGTCGGTACGTCGAAGAAGCGTTCAACACGATCCGCTGCTCGCGGTCAACACCCCACAATCGGCCCGCTCGATATGCCGAAGCACGGAGACAACAAGCACGGACACAAACACAAAGATGACGTGGAGGAACCGCTGCTGCTACAGCGTACGGGCGCTTCGGTGTCCACAGCAGCGAATGCGTCGTTGAACTATCGACTGTTGCACAATCCAAAATTTCGAGCGCTGTTGGTGCAGAGCGTACGTGTTCTAGACGCGCGCTGATTGATCCGCCTCGTTGTTGTTTGCGCGCGGCGCGCGTGCAGCGAGATGTATTCGTTATCGACGACGCGTTTATCGTCTTCTTTGTCGTCGTTCGCGAATGAGCACTGACGTCGTTATGGTTTGTTTTTACGTCGCGTGCAGATTTTGTCCTTGACGACATTTGCGTTCATGTCCAGGCAAACTGAAGGGTTCGCCGGTCCGGAGCTCGAGACACTCAATGATTGCGGAGGCGAAGGATGTGGATTTACGAAGTTTTACCAATTTAAGGGGATTGTTGGCGTGTATGCCGGGTTTTGGGGATTCACAATCATCTTGGCGGGTTTGTATTTCATTCGCAAAGCGCCGCCGCCGGCGACTGAGTTTACGGTGTACTTTTTATTCACAGCGGCGATGATCACGTTTTTGGTCATGTCTACCTTAGAATGCACGTCTGTCGTATTGGATGCGTCGCTGACCGTCTGTAAGAGAGCAGATTACGCCTTTGCGTCGCTAATCTTTGCAACGGCGACCATTGCGTTGAATTTGATAACTCTGGGTTTCGTTTGGCGTCAATGGCGTGAATTGCACTTCGTCGGAGCGCCAGCGGCGCTGCGACCGGGAATTAGAGCGTTCGGCGCTAGTCCGAGCTTCGAGGTAGACGAAGAAAAGTGAGCGCGTGCACTTGTAGTCGGAATAGAATGTAACAAACTTGAAAAATTTTCATCGCTGCTTTGTCCATGTTTACAAAGGGCTTCGAAAAAAAGATTCATCTCACTGACGCGTTACGCAGTCGAATGCCTACGTGTCTACTTGGTAGCCTTTTGCTTGGCGGCCCATCGGTCAATCCATTCTTGCGCCTCAGCGGCAAGATCCTTGTTGGCCGATGCCGTGTCCTTCCAGTTGTCGATCCACTTTTGCGCTTCAGCCGCATTCGCATCCGCGTTGCTAGAAGCGGCCGGAGCCGCAGCCTTGGCCGGAGCCGCAGCCGGAACCTTCGCACCACCGCTCTTCCAGTTGTCGATCCACTTTTGAGCGTCCGCGGCGTTCGCATCCGCGTTGCTAGCAGTGGCCGGGGCGGCAGCCTTCTTCGCCATCGCTGGCTTTGCTGCCGGCTTTGCTGCCGGCGCGGCGGCCGGCTTGGCGGCCGGCTTGGCGACCGGCTTAGCGACCGGCTTAGCGACCGGCTTGGTAGCACCAGCCATGTTCGCTTCAGCGACTTTCCTTGCCTTCTCGCGATCAGCCGCGGCGGCAGCGAGTTGAGTAGCCTTAGCCTTGTCAGCCTTAGCCTTGGCGGCCTTAGCGGCGGCAGCCGCTTCGTTGTTGAGAGCGCTCAGAATATCAGCCTCAGAGCTGGAAGCAACCGCAACTGGGGCGTCCTCGATGGCGACGACAACAGCCTCGGATTCCTCGTTGTAGATGGCCGGGGGAGGAGAGTTGTCAATCTGTTCGAGGAACGTCGCTCGATCTTCGGGCGAGAGCTTGGAGAGGATCGTCTTCTCGCGGTTAGCTTGGGCGTTGAGTTGACGCGGAGAGCCGGCTTCGAGAGCGGCGATGGCGGCATCAACTTCGGCAACAACAGCCTTGATGGCGGAGGAAGAGTTGCTCTTCGCCGGAGAGACATCCTCAACGACTTGAGCGACAGCCTTCTTCGCCGCACCAAAGGAAAACGGAGACTTGAAGTCGGGCTTCGCCGGCGCCTTAGCAACCGGTTGCGGCTTTGCCGGGACCGGAGTCGCCTTCTTCGCGGCAAACATCGGCTTGCGCGCCGGCTTGACCGGCTCGTCTTCAACCTCTTCCTCTTCAACAACCGGGGTCTTCTTCGCACCGAAGGAGAACATCGGCTTTCTAGCCACCGGCTTGACTGGCTCTTCTTCAACCGGTTCGGGAATAGACACCTTCTTCTTCATCGTGAACATCGGCTTCTTGGCCGCCGGCTTCGGGGCCGGAGTCGCGACCGGCTTCGGTTGCACTTGGACCTTCTTCTTCAACGTGAACATCGGCTTCTTGGCCACCGGCTTGACCGGCTCTTCAATCGGCGCCGGTTCAGCCTTCTTGGCACCAAAGGAGAAGAGCGGCTTCTTGGCCGGCGGCGGCGGCGGCGGCGGCGGAGCCACCTCCTTCTTGGCACCAAAGGAGAAGAGCGGCTTCTTGGCCGGCGGCGGCGGCGGCGGCGGCGGAGCCACCTCCTTCTTGGCACCGAAGGAGAAGAGCGGCTTCTTGGCCGGCGGCGGCGGCGGTGGCGGCGGAGCCACCTCCTTCTTGGCACCGAAGGAGAAGAGCGGCTTCTTGGCCGGCGGCGGCGGCGGCGGCGGCGGAGCCACCTCCTTCTTGGCACCGAAGGAGAAGAGCGGCTTCTTGGCCGGCGGCGGCGGTGGCGGCGGGGTCGCCTTCTTGGCAAATCTAGTTTGCTTCTTCACCGGCGCGACTTCCTCTTCGTCGTCGTCGTCCGACTTCTTGCCTCCCGCGTTCAAGCCAATCGCAACGACACCCGCGGCACCCGCGGCACCGATGAAGGTGGTGCCGAAATCGGCATCACCACCCGACTCACCGCCAGACTTGGCCTTGCGAGCGTCAGTCAACGCCTTTTGCTTTTCAGCTTGTTCAGCCTTCAACTGCGCGCGAGCCTCCGCGGCAGCCTTCTTGGCAGCCTCACGCTCCGCCTTTTGCTCAGCGATGCGAGCCTCAGCCTCGGCGCGATCAACAACCGCAACCTTGACAACCTTGGGCGCCGGAGCCGTCTTCGGAGCTCTCGGAACGACAACCTTTTCCTTCTTTGGCTTGGTCGCCGTCGGGGCCTTCTTCGCCGCCTCGCGCTCCGCGAGCACCGCCGTCGCCTCCTTCGTCGTACCGTCGACAGTCCCCACGCTCGCGCCTTCCGCTTGCATGGAAGCTAAGTAATCGGCATACGCATCCGCGCGCGCCGCATCCGCACCGCTGAGCGTCACGCACACCGCAGCCGCGGCGGCGGCCGCGGCGCGCGCCGCCGTCGCCTCCTCGCCCGCGTCCTCGCCCTTCGCCGCCGCCCGAACCGTCGTCGTCGCTCTCGCCGCGCTTCTTCGCGCCACGCGTCGAGCGCCCGCAACCTATAGACGTAACGCGTAAAACCTTTCGTCAGTCACCCGCTTCCGTACCGCTCAAAAGTACCGAGGAGCGAGCGGCGAGAGAGACCCGACCCTCGCGATATCCGCGCGCCGAGCATCCTCATCCTCATCATTATCCATCACTCTCTCTCACTATTTACCCATACACTATGTATGCTTACAAAGAAAATCCCTCAGCGCCCTCCCGCGGGTCTCCCCCGTCCCCATCGTCCCCATCGTCGTCGAGTTCACTCTCGGTTCGGTTCGGTTCGGTTCGGTAAGTGACCGACGGAAACGCGGACGGATCCGATCGAGACCCGTCGTCCCTCTCCCGCCGCCGACCCACCACCGCCGCCGCCGCCGCCGCTCGAAGACGACGCGAAGGACGTCAGAGCGCACACACCGAAACGAAACCAAACGAAAAGCGCGTCGTCGCGTCGTCGTCGCGTCCTCGCGCGCTCATCCGCGGACGAGACCGCCGAGACCGTCGAGACCGTCGAGAGTCGCCTGATGCATCGCGACGTACCTTACACGCCGGTACCCGCACCGTCGTCGTCGTCGTCGTCGTTGACATCCCCATCATCCCCATCGTCGGTATCGGTATCCAAACAGTGACGACACCCGACGATGGATCGATCGATCGGTGATGGCGAGTGTCGAGTTCGAGGAGGGCGAGGCGAGGCGAGGCGGGTGAAGA